>Ga0208301_1000001_pt1 | contig 254681 bp, 241 predicted proteins | sample 25BtaG_FD_184100 | JGI IMG/M metagenome (GOLD analysis project Ga0208301, IMG submission 184100) | Marine viral communities from Cariaco Basin, Caribbean Sea - 25B_WHOI_OMZ_CsCl (SPAdes) (version 2) | ecosystem: Environmental > Aquatic > Marine > Oceanic | place: Caribbean Sea: Cariaco Basin...
GGGTCTGGCGACTGGATTACAACGAAGAACGAACCCATGAAAGTCTCGGCGATCTGCCTCCGGCAGCGTACCGAGCAAAACTGGAAAACTCTAATTTAGACCTGTGTCATTAATGGGGAAGTGGACAACACCATAAACTTGTAACCGCGCGGCTTTTTAACTGATAGCCTGCCTCTAGTCGCCCCACGTAAACCCCACTCAAACCATGCTTTTGTGTATGCGAGTGTGTGTTGCGAGTGGACAAGTCTCTAATACGGTCACTGTGGCATAAAACACCCCGCTAATGCGGGGCTGAATAATTAAGCAGCCTGACCCATCAAGCTCTCATAAGGGATTCGCAGCCCTTCATGCAGGCGCTTGATCATGCGTAGGCTGAGTTTTCGCTTACGGTTCAGCACTTCTGACACTCGGCCGCTAGAGCCTATGTATGCTTCAAGATCGCGCGGCGTAAGCCCCTGCTGCTCCATGCAGAATTTGATCGCCTCAATAGGATCAGACGGCCCAATGGGGTAGTGTTTATCCTCATATTTTTCGATGAGAATTGAGAGCACTTCGATCTCGTCCGCTTCAGGTGTACCTGGCTCAGCAGCCCAAAGCTCCTCAAGACGAGCAAATGCGCGGTCAAGATCGGCTTCACTACGGATAGGCTGAATGTTCATTATATTGTCTCCGCATCTACTTTATCGTACTGGACGTGGGTGCCAACGAAACGAACCCAAGCGATTTGCTGCTCATACCGAATGGAGAGTATGACTCGGTATTTGTTACCACCGATATTAAAAACAACCCTGCCGCCTTTAAGGATGCTGGCGGTTCCAATGTCGGCCTTCAACTGTTGTGGCGTTTCCCAGGATGCTTTGAGCATCATGTTGTACCACTCGGTTAAAGGGGTCTTGGCGTCGTCATAGCCCTGCTCCCAAAACTCTTTCAGTGTGCGCTTTGCTATGACTCTCATGCGTCCTCCCGTTTTGGGAGATTGTAGGCGCTCCCACTATGGGAGTAAAGCTCTATTTTAACTAATTAGTGTTACCCGTCCCTTTGCCACCGCTTCCCATTTCGACATTTACCCTTGCTTGATTGCCCCGGCTCTGCCGGTATCAGGTATGCTTTTGGTTTGCCGTTTCTGCTGCACCTGCTAAGGACATTGCTATGCGTTTCCAACCCGCTATTGCCATTACATCGCTTGCGATGATCTCTTCGTTAATGCTGCCTATTGCGCTTCTGGCGCAGGATGCCCATATTGGCAGCGTGCGAACGGAGTTTAGGTTGATTGGCCCCAACAGTACGATTGAAGTGGAGCGCTTCGACGACCCAAAAGTGCAGGGAATCTCCTGCTATCTCTCTTACTCCCAGGTGGGCGGCTTATCGGGTGCGGTTGGGCTGGCTGAGGAAGCTAGCGAGGCGAGCGTGGCTTGTCGGCAAACGGGCGAGATCGTCTTCGACCCTGATGAGGTAGACGAGCAAGAGGTCGTTTTTAACCAGCGCCGTTCTGCGCTATTTAAGAATATGCGCGTGGTGCGCATGCACGATGCTGAAACCGAAACCTTTGTGTACTTAACTTACAGCACTAAGCTGGTGGATGGTTCACCCAAGAATGCGATTTCGGCGGTCCATTACGGTGGATTTTAAGAGGGCTTAGCGGGGCTTCCCCAGCATCTGTGTCCAGAAGGTGGTATAGCGCGAATCAGCATTGCTGGCCTTGGCCATGCCCATTTCGGTGAAGGTGCCATTCATCATATTGCGGCAATGGCCTGGGCTCTCTAGCCAGCCGTTTATCACGGCGGCGGTAGATGCGTGCCCAGCAGCAATATTTTCACCCAAGGCTTGCCAAGTGTAGCCATGTTGATTCGCGCGTTGCTCAATTCCTGCACCGTCAGTATCGGTATGGCTAGCGTAGTTGTTGTTGGCCATGTCGCTGGCGTGCATACCGGCAGCGGCCTCCAGCACACGCCTTGACCGCTTTTTGTACCAATCCTGCCCGCAGCCTAGCCACCATTTTCGGTGTCATCCAACCCTACCGTCCAGTTTTTAGTGTATATGCTAAAAATATATTTTGACGTTTTTTATAAATGTAGATATTTTTGTTAGTCATTACGGTTGATGCTGCCTATCTGAAAATGAAGAAGCTGGCTCGCTAGTGCTTTCGGAAGTACAGGCAATGGCGTTGTAGCGAGTTCGTGGGAGGCGCGGCCAGCGTTTGAGAGCACGCTCTAATGTCATGGCAAAAAGGAAAACAAGATGAGTGAGTTACCCGATATTTTGATACCTGACGCATTTATTGGCGGAGAGTGGTGCGGTGCTGACAAGCGCTTTGCGGTCACGAATCCGGCAAATGGTGAGCTATTAGCAGAAGTCCCTGACCTGGACGCTGATGGTGCACGGGCAGCGGTTGCCGCAGCAGAGGCAGCAGGGCCTGGCTGGAAAAAGCGTACTGCGAAAGAGCGTGCAACGCTGCTGCGCGCCTGGTTCGATGCCATCATGGCGCACCAGGAAGACCTGGCTCGACTAATGACGTTGGAGCAGGGCAAGCCGCTGGCAGAGTCCCGCGGTGAAGTGGCGTATGGCGCGTCATTTGTCGAGTTTTATGCCGAAGAGTCCAAGCGCATGGCCGGTGAAACTTTGCCTGGGCATGGTGTTGATAAGCGCATTCTGGTGTTTCGCGAACCGATTGGCGTTGTGGCCGCCGTTACACCCTGGAACTTCCCATTGGCAATGATCACCCGTAAGTGCGCCCCCGCTTTAGCGGCAGGCTGTACGGTGGTTATCAAACCAGCAGAAGCAACGCCACTGACGGCGTTGGCGGTGGCGCGCTTGGCTGAGCTTGCTGGCCTGCCCGCTGGGGTCATCAATGTGGTCACGGCCAGCCAGCCTGCACCCATTGGCGAGGTGCTAACCACCGATCCACGCGTGCGTAAGTTCTCTTTCACGGGCTCTACGCCAGTGGGTAAAAAGCTGCTTGCTCAATGTGCCGGTACGGTCAAAAAAGTCTCGTTGGAGTTAGGCGGTAACGCCCCTTTCATCGTGTTTGATGACGCCGACCTAGACGCCGCCGTTGAAGGAGCTGTTGCCTCCAAGTATCGCAACTCTGGCCAGACCTGTGTGTGCACCAACCGTTTCTTGGTGCAAAGCGGCGTTTACGAGGCATTTGTTGAGAAGTTTGCCAAGCGGGTGGCTGAACTGAACGTGGGCAATGGGCTGGATGATGGCGTTATGCAAGGCCCGTTGATCAATCAGGCTGCGGTCGAAAAGGTCGAGTCCCACATTGGCGATGCGTTGGAAAAGGGTGGGCGTTTGGTCTGTGGCGGCAAGCCGCACACGTTGGGCGGCACTTTCTTCGAACCGACGATTATTGCCGATGTGACCGACACCATGCGGGTTGCCCGTGAAGAGACGTTTGGTCCCTTGGCGCCTGTGTTCCGTTTCGAGACGGACGAAGAAGCCATTGCCATGGCGAATGCGACTGAGTTCGGGCTGGCAGCTTACTTCTATGCCCGCGACTACCGCAGAATTTGGCATGTAATGGAAGGTCTGGAGTACGGCATGGTAGCCGTTAACGAAGGCATTCTGTCTACCGAGCTAGCGCCCTTTGGTGGGGTGAAAGAGTCTGGTCTGGGCCGTGAAGGCTCACGTCATGGGCTTGATGAGTTTACTGAGTTGAAATACGTCTGTGTTGGCGGCCTATAAGCGATTTTCACTAATTAACTGAGGAATGCAGTAAATGAAGATGAGCAATGCACAGCTGAATGAGCTTAAACAGAAATATGTCGCTAATGGTGCCGCCAGCCCTGCAACGCAATTTGCGGACCGTGCTGAAAACGCGATTATCTGGGATGCGGATGGTAACCGTATTATTGATTTCGCGGGCGGTATTGGCGTGCTTAATATCGGCCATTGCCATCCTAAAGTCGTCGAAGCGGTTCGGGAGCAGTTAGGTCGGGTGATGCACACTTGCCAAACCGTTATTCCTTACGAAGGCTACGTGAAAGTCGCTGAAAAGCTCAGTCAGCTCACGCCTGTGCGCGGCCATGGCAAAGTTATGCTGGTTAACTCCGGGGCTGAAGCGCTAGAGAATGCCGTTAAGATTGCGCGTGCCGCCACCGGCAAGAATAACGTGATCTGCTTCGATGGTGGCTACCATGGCCGTACCTTTATGACCATGGCAATGAACGGCAAAGTGGTGCCTTACTCGGCTGATTTCGGCAGCATGCCGGGGAATGTTTTCCGTGCGCCTTACCCCGTTCCGTTCCATGGGGTCAGCGAAGAAGACGCTATCCGCGGTCTTAAAATGACGCTGAAGACCGATGCTAACCCAAGAGACACCGCCGCTATCGTAATTGAGCCTGTGTTGGGTGAAGGCGGGTTCTATCCTGCACCGGCCAGCTTCCTTAAAGCAGTGCGTGAAATTTGCGACGAGCACGGCATGCTGATGATTGTCGATGAAGTTCAGTCTGGCTTTGGCCGTACCGGTAAGCTGTTTGCCATTGAGCACAGTGGTGTTGAGCCTGACTTGATGACCATGGCTAAGAGTATGGCCGGTGGCATGCCGATTTCAGCCGTGGTGGGAACGGCTGAGCATATGGATGCGTGTGGCCCTAACTCGCTGGGTGGCACCTATTCAGGTAGCCCGGTTTCTTGTGCGGCCGTGTTAGCGGTACTTGAAGTATTCGAAGAAGAAAAGATTCTTGAGAAGAGCCAAGCCTTAGGAGAGGTTCTGGGGCAGCGCTTTACCCAGTGGCAGCAGCGCTTTGCTTGTGTTGAAAACGTGCGTCACTTAGGTTCGATGGCGGCATTGGATCTTGTTGCAGCCGATCAAACCCCCGACCCAGAACTCGCTGCGGCCATGTGCAAACGTGCCCGGGAGAAGGGGCTTATCCTGCTGTCGTGTGGGCTTTACGGTAATACGCTCCGCTTCTTGATGCCGGTCACCATTGAAGACAGCATCCTTGAAGAAGGGTTGGCGATTGTTGAAGAATTGCTCGAAGAGCTGACAGCGTAATATCTAGCGTCTGATTGGTTAGTTAAACGCCAATTTGAAGCCTCTGTAGGCAGAAAGCTTTGGTAGCTAGAACGCTTTTGTAGAGGGCGTTGATTAACGAGTTGATAGAAGCCGGTGCAGCTAGTCTGCATCGGCTTTTTTTATTGCTTGTTGCCGGTGTTATTAACTGCGGGGGAAGAACACGTTCAAACAGCTGTTACAAGGTGTGTTATTATTTTGACCCACTTTGCAAAATGCATTCTCATGAATTCATCTTTCTTCCCAGACGAAAAGGCGGATGCCAAGGAAAACTTGGGTATTCGTGCCTACAAGCTACTTAAAATAGATATTATTAAAGGCACTTTTCAGCCTGACGAAAAATTGCGTATGAGTGTGCTTAAAGCGCGCTATGACCTGGGGATTGGCCCGCTGCGAGAAGCACTTTCCCAGCTTGTTGCTGAGCATTTAGTGGTGGCAATTAGCCAGCGTGGCTATCGTGTAGCGCCCATGTCGCTCGCTGAGCTTAACGATATTTACGATGCCCGGGCGCAGGTTGAAGCGATGATGTTGGGGCTTGCAATCGAGCGCGGCGATGATGCCTGGGAAGCCAACATCCTGGCAAAGTCTTATCAATTAGCAAAGCTGACGGAAATGAACTCGCCGGAAGGGCTGTTAGATAGTTGGGATCGTCGGCATAGTGATTTTCACACCGCGATGGTGGTTGGCTGTAACTCTCCACACTTGATGAAAGTGCGCGCTGGGCTGTTTGATAAAGTTCAGCGTTACCGCTTTTTGTGGCTTAAAGAAACCGTGTTTTCTGCTCAGGCCCTTGAAGAAAAGCGCCAAGAGCATGCCGCCTTAGTAGACGCCACGCTTGAGCGCCGCAAGGAGGAAGCCGTGGCATTGATGCACGAACACTTGATGTCTCCTGTGCCGATTATTGCCCAGGTAATGCGCCAACAAAGTGTCGCATAAGGCAACAGAAGGCAGCGCAGAAACGCTAAAAGAAAAGGCCCTAATGATTAGGGCCTTTTTAGTTGGGTTGCTGTTCGTTAGCCGTTTGATACGTTTGTTTAGAACAGTAAGTTGGGCAACCATAGCGCAATACTTGGGAATAGTACGATAATTGCTAACCCCACTATCTGTAGAGCAACATACGGCAGTGCTGAACGATAGATATCGACGATAGTAATAGACTTTGGCGCGACTGAACGCATATAGAACAGGTTATACCCAAAGGGCGGTGTCAGATAAGCGGACTGCATACTGATAATAAACAGCACCGCAAACCAAGTAGTATCGAACCCTAAGTCACGTACGATTGGCACATAAAGCGGAATCGTGATGAACAGGATCGCAAAGTCATCGAGAAACATGCCCAGTGCAAAGAAGCTAATCAGCATGATGATGATGACGGTATAGGGCGACAGCGAGAAGTCATCAATAAAATCACTGACGATCATACCGGCGCCTAAGCCCATATAGATACGGCTGAAGAATACCGCGGCAATGGCAATCCAGAGCAGCATGCCGGTTATTTTGGTCGTGCTGAGCATCGCATAACGCAGCAGGCTCCAGTTAAGCCGACCTCTCAGCGCTGCAATCAGCATGGCACCGCCAGCCCCGACTGCAGACGCTTCCGAAGGCGAGGTTACCCCTCCGATAATGCAGCCCAATACCGCAGTGACCAACAGGCCTGGGGCAATCACGTGGCGCAAAGACATCAGCTTTTCTTTGGCACTAAAGCGTTCTTCTTCTGGCGCAGCAGGGCCTAGGGAAGGATTGATACGGCAGCGTATTAATATATAGGCCATGTAAATAGCGGCAAGCATTAGGCCGGGTACTAAGCCAGCAGCGAATAGCTTGCCTACCGATTCACGAGCCAGAAACGCATAGACAATCATCAAGATACTAGGTGGGATGAGAAACCCCAATGCACCACCCGCCATGATCGTGCCGGTGACTAGCCGCTTGTGGTAGCCCCGCTTGAGCATTGCCGGTAGTGCAATGATCCCTAGGCTGACAGTAGCTGCCCCTGAGACTCCCGCCATGGCAGCGATAAGGGCGCAGATCAGAATGGTGCCAATCCCGAGCCCGCCTGGAAGGCTGCCCATCAGCTTATGCATCATCTCGAAAAGGTCATCGGTAATACCGGAACGTTCCAGTACCAATCCCATAAAGATGAACAGCGGCAGGGCCACCAGGAGAAAGTTGTCCATGGTGCTGTATGCCGATGAGAGCAAGAAGTCTAAGCCACCAGGGCCAAACATCATGTAGGCACTTCCCATGCCCGATATCATCAACGCCCACGCTAGCGGAGCGCCTATTGCCATTAGGACGATCATGGAGAAAAACATGATCGCCGTAATTATCATGGGGTCTAAATTTAACATAGGGATACCCTTTGCATGGCATATCCGCCAGGACGTGCCGGGGTGTGTCTCTTATTTTTCACGGTAAAACCACGTTGAAATAGAACGAGGGTTAAACAGCACGATAGTTAATCAGCGTCGCTAATGTCGTCTCGTGGATCGTCATAGGGAATGCCAAGTAAACGCACGATGGCCCTCACTAGCTCTGCTACGCTCTGCAGAATTAGCAGCCCAACAGCAATTGGAATGGTCGCTTTTATCGGCCAAAGCGCAGGACGCCAAATGCTTCGGTTGGAATACTCGCCAATTAGCCAGGAGCGGTGGGCAAACTCCACAGCCATGGTGAAAAATAGCCACAACACCAAAATACCCAGTGAGAAAACAATCACGTCACACAACGCCTGCATGCGGAAGGGCAGCAGGCGATAAATGACATCACTGCGCACGTGGCTTTGGTGGCGTAAGGTATAGCTGCCAGCCAGGATACTCAGCGCACCGAAGAACATCGTCGCTAGTTCGTGCCCCCACACCGTGGGGGCATTGAGTACATAGCGAGCGACGACTTCATAGAGCAGTACACCGATAATACCTAGCGTCAGCCAGGCGGTGACTCGTCCGACCCAGTCGGAAAGCCCATCCTGAAAGCGTAGATATCGGTTGATCTTACTCACTCAATCTTCCTTGCGCTTTGGCGTTGTTGATCAAGATTTCAACGGCTTGGGCATTTCGCTCAGAGCGTGCCGCTTCTTCTTCCCAAATCGGCAAAGAGGCTTCCGCTAGGCGTTGTGAATCTTCTGCTGGCAGGGTGGCGAATTCAAACAGCTCACCTTCATCGATGATCCGTTGGTTGCCTTCTTCAAGCCAGTTGTGAACGTCTTCCAGGTACTGAGCCAGCTCATCTACCAAGATTTGCTGCTGCTCTTCGCTCATCCGTTCCCAAGCGCGGGGGTTGATGAATGCGTTTTCTGTCCAGCCTGGGTTAAGTAAGTTGATATCGGTGTAGTAGCCCGCTACTTCATTGATTCGTAGCTGTTCGTACTCAACAGGGCCACCGTAAATGGCACCGTCGATAACGCCCGTCGAAAGCGCGACGTAGAGTTCTTCACCGGGAATAAAGGCTGTCGGAATATCGAATTTTTCCAGCACCGTTGCAATGGAGCTGGTTGCGCGGATGCGCATGCTGGAAAGATCTTCCAGGCTGGCAACAGGCTCTCGGGTGACTAGACCATAATCGCTACCAAAGCCGCGGCCAATCAGCTTAACGCCTTGCTCTTCGTAAGCTTCTGCGATGAGCTCATCAAGGCCTTGGTTGGCAAATATATCGTGGGCTTCTTCAGCGCTTACCCATGCTCCAGGTAGGCCCCCTTCGATCGTGCCGATACCCACTGTGCCAGGCCAGTAACTACCCACACCATGGCCGATATCGATACTCCCACGGGCAACGGCTTCGACAAACTGGTCGCTGCTGACTAGCTCGCCGCCACGGAAAAATTGAATGTTGATTGTGCCATCACTCGCTTCACTTACCCGTTCCCGCAAATCAGCTGCAATCTGATCCACTTCAGTGCCATAAAACGTGTGCATGCGTAAACGAACGGTATCGGCATAAAGCGCTTGGCTAGCCATGATGGAAGCGGCGATGGACGTCGCTAGAGCGCATTTCACGGATGTTGAGAGCTTCATAAAACCTCTTTCTTGGTCGCGTTTAGAGTTATAGAGGGCATCCATGCTTCCGTTTCGAAACCATGTTGCGCCCCCAGTTTAATCACACGCATGGTACTCAGGCTATAAAAAATTTCGATAAAATCGTCTAACATCAACATTTTTATATTACGTTGACTGATGTCAAACCAAACCGAAACTGCGGCTATAAATTAATTTTTTATTAATTTTCATTGAGTTACTGTGTTTTTGAGCGATGGTTTCCGGTCAGGTGCATCAGAGAAGCGTTGGTGAACGGTGTAGCCAACAGATCGTCGAGTCTGTTATTAGCCTAAATCCTCTTTGGGTAAGGCCTTAAGACAGCACTTAAGACAGCACTTAAGACAGCACTTGAGACAGCACTTGAAACAGGGTTTGAAACAGAGCTTGGGATATTGGCGGGTTTTAATGAGTTTTGGCGCTTGAATACACGCAGGCTTGAATACATGCCCAGCAGAAGAGTTGCCCCGCCTACAGGCAGAGCAAACAGCGAAAGAGCTTGCCTTCTCTTCGGGTTATTGCGTCCTAGCGCTGCTTTTTTTAATAAACGCGGCACGCGCTATCGTTAAGAATTGTTTAGTAGGGGTAGTGTGAGCGGTGGGGTCTTAACAATGAAAACGAATCAAGGATCTGATAATGAAATATCCACTAACCCTGTTAGCTGCCGCTGTTGCTGCCACCGTTACCACAACCAGCTATGCGGCGCCGTTGCTGAGCGACCAAGCACTGCTCGTTGATAGCCCGGAACACTTGAGTGCCAATGCCTGGGTAGAAATCTCGCAATCGGCTTTTGAAGGGAACGTGCGCGGTGTTCTGGAATTATTGGGCGAAGAAGCGGAGCTTTGCGCCATTATGAAAGCCGATGCCTATGGTCACGGCATTGCTAATTTAATGCCTTCCGTGATCGCGCTAGGTATTCCTTGCATTGGTGTGGCGAGTAACGAAGAAGCGCGAGTTGTTCGGGCATCTGGTTTCGATGGACGTTTAATGCGCGTGCGCAGTGCGACACCAGAAGAAGTGCGCGGTGCCTTCGATTACGGCATGGAAGAGTTATTCGGCGATATAACGGCTGCTCGTCAAGCCTCCAGCGATGCCGCTGAAGCAGGGGTAACACTGCGCTACCATTTGGGCCTCAATGCTGGCGGTATGGGACGCAATGGCATGGCGCTTGATAGTGAAGCCGGTCGCCAGGAAGCGTTAGAGCTTCAAGACTTAGCGTCGTTAGAGCTGGTGGGCATCATGACCCACTTTGCCTTTGAGGATGAAGATTTTGTTCGCCAGGGGTTAGCGGCGTTTCATGAGCAAAGTGACTGGTTAATCGAGACGGCTAATCTGGATCGCGAGGCACTAACGCTTCACGCCGCCAACTCATTTACCACCATGGAAGTGCCCGAAGCTCGCCTTGATATGGTACGCCCGGGTGGCTTGCTGTATGGCGATCTACCCCATTATGAGCAGTTCAAACCGGTGATGTCGTTTCGCACGCGGGTAGCGTCGGTTAACGATTACGCGCAAGGCAGTGGCGTTGGTTACGATAACGTCAGGGTGTTGGAGCGCGATAGCTTATTGGCGAACTTGCCTGTTGGCTATTCTGACGGCTACCGGCGTGTTTTCACCGATGCTGCCTTTGTACTGGTCAACGGTGAGCGCGTGCCGGTCATGGGGAAAGTATCAATGAACACGACCATGGTAGACGTGACGGATGTCGAGGGCGTGGCACCGGGCGATGAAGTGGTGCTTTACGGACTCCAGGGGGACGAGCGAATTACCATTGGAGAACTTGAAGACCTTAATGGCGCGCTACTTGCCGATCTTTACACGGTATGGGGAAACTCTAACCCGAAGGTATTGCGTCCAAGCGATAGCGATACAGGGACAGAGACAGATAGCGAGTAATTATTGCCAATACAGGTAGTAATTTACTGTGTTTGCTGACGCAGCCACCCCGCTCAACTGAGCGGGGTGGCTGCGTTTTGGGGCAGGATTATTGCGCTGAAAAGCGGGGCTGCGCGTTATAGGATCATCGCGGCTATCCAGCCAAAGGCAATCAGCGGAATATTGTAGTGCAGGAAGGTCGGTACAACGCTGTCCCAAATATGGTCGTGCTGGCCGTCGGCATTGAGACCGGCGGTTGGGCCAAGCGTTGAGTCGGAAGCCGGAGAACCTGCATCGCCCAAGGCGGCTGCGGTGCCGACCAGCGCCACGGTAGCGAGTGGCGAAAAACCAAAGTTAAGTGCGAGTGGTACGTATAGCGATGCGATAATTGGGATTGTTGAGAAGGAGGAGCCAATACCCATGGTAATGAAAAGGCCCACAAGCAGCATAATCAGCGCTGCCAAGCCTTTATTATCACCAATGACTTCTGTAGAGCTGCTGACCAGCGCTTCAACCTCGCCACTGGCCTGCATCACACTGGCGAAGCCCGCCGCGGTGATCATGATGAACCCAACCAAGGCCATCATACGCATGCCTTCGGTGAAGATGCCGTCCTGTTCGTGCCAGCGGAAGACGCCGCTTAAAGAGAGCAGTGCAAAGCCGAAAATCCCCCCCAGCACCATTGAACCGGTGTAGAGCTGAACGGCCACGGTGCCAACCAGTGCGATTGCCAGTACGGCTTTTTGCCAGCCTTGCAAATGCTGGGCTGCTTGTGCTGGGGTTTCATCGCCCTTGGCCAGGTCACGGTCTTGGTAGTTACGCCCTTTGCGATAGCTAAACAATACGGCTACGGCAAGGCCCAATGCCATGCCACCAATAGGAATCACCATCGCCATGGGGACCATCTGGCGGGTGATTTCCAGTCCAAATTCGGCACCACTTTCATTAAGGTTGGTGAGCAAAATATCGTTCAGAAAGATAGCGCCAAACCCTACCGGTAACAGCATATAGGGAGCGGTAATACCGAAGGTAATCACACAAGCAACGAGTCGGCGGTCGAGCTGAAGGTGATTCATTAGTTTCAGTAACGGCGGAACCAGTACAGGAATGAAAGCAATGTGTACCGGAATAAGGTTCTGAGAACTGACCGCGGCGGCTAATAGGGCGGCCAGTAGGGTATAGGTCACCATGCGGCGACTACTGCCAGAATCATCAACATGAAAACGCGCAATGGCGCGGTTTGCCATTACTTCGGTGATGCCCGAGCGTGAGAGTGCGACGGCGAAAGCACCCAGCACGGCATAGGCTAGGGCTACAGTAGCGCCGTTGCCAAGACCGTCGTTAAAGGCATCAAGGATGGCATTAATCGGCATGCCCGCATAAAGCCCACCCACCAACGTTGCGACGATTAAGGCAAAGACAACGGAAACACGAGCCAAGCTGAGGCTGACCATGACTAAAATGGCCAAAACGATAGCATTCATGAATAGCTACTCTTGTCGTTGGAGTTAGAATTAGCTGGAGTGTGATTTAGCTGGAATTGAATGCGGTGAAGCCCCGCAGCCTGTTGCTACGGGGCAGGAGTGACCGCTTAGTGCTGGCTTGGCAGGGTGCCAGGGCGAAGCAGGTGGCTCAGCGTTCTGGCTGACAACAAGCTGCTGGCGGCTTCAATGTCTGGCGCAAAGAAGCGGTCCTGTTCGTAGTGGGTGACATGTTCACGCAGCAACTGCTTGGCTTGCTCAAGTTGTTGCGTTGTCTTTAAGTCGTGGCGCATATCAAGCCCTTGGCAGGCACAGAGCCACTCGATGGCTAGAATGTCGCGTACATTATCGGCCATTTCCCATAACCGCTTACCTGCCGCCGGGGCCATGGAAACATGGTCTTCCTGATTGGCTGAAGTCGGCAGGCTATCCACACTGTGCGGGTGCGCTAAGGCTTTATTTTCACTGGCAAGCGCGGCTGCTGTTACCTGGGCGATCATAAACCCGGAGTTGACGCCGCCTTTCTCGACCAGGAAGGGCGGTAACTGAGACATGTGTTTGTCCATCATCAGCGAGATGCGGCGTTCCGCCAGTGAGCCAATTTCGGCAATCGCCAAGGCTAAGTTATCAGCCGCCATGGCCACCGGTTCGGCATGGAAGTTGCCGCCGGAGATGATGTCGTCGGTATCTTCAAACCCTCTGTCAGTAAAAACTAAGGGGTTATCAGATACCGCGTTGATTTCCACCGCCAATACGTCGGCAACATGGCGAATCTGTGTCAGTGCTGCCCCCATCACCTGTGGCTGACAGCGCAAGGAGTAAGGGTCTTGCACTTTATCGCAGTTGGCGTGGGAGTTGCCGATGTCGCTGCTCTCGCCGAGTAAATGTCGGTAGGCCGACGCCGCATCGATCTGGCCACGTTGGCCACGTACTTCATGAATGCGCGCATCGAACGGTGAGCGTGAGCCCAGCGTGGCTTCAACCGTCAGTGAGCCGCAAACCGTGGCGGCAGCATAGAGGTCTTCGGCATCGAACAGGCCGCGTAGCGCGTAAGCCGTTGACACCTGGGTGCCGTTGAGCAGCGCAAGACCCTCTTTCGGAGCCAGTGCAATCGGGCTAAGACCGGCGACTTTTAGTGCTTCTTCGGCACTGAGCCACTCGCCTTTGTAGCGTGCTTTGCCTTCACCAATCAGTACCACACTCATATGGGCCAGCGGCGCGAGATCACCTGACGCACCCACAGAACCTTTGAGCGGAATATGCGGATACACCTCGGCGTTGATCAATGCGATAAGGGCATCAAGCACTTCACGACGAATACCGGAAAAGCCGCGTGCCAGACTATTCACTTTCAGTACCATGATCAGCCGCACAAGGCTGTCATCCATCGCAGCGCCCACGCCGGTGGCATGGGAAAGCACTAGCGAACGCTGCAGTGCTTCCAGGTCTTCATCGGCGATACGTGTTTGAGCAAGCAGCCCGAACCCGGTGTTAATACCGTAGACCGTGCGGTTTTCCTCAACTACCCGATTGACGCAATCGACGCTTTTTTGGATCGCCTCGTCGGCACTGCTTGGCAGGCTAACCGTGACGGGGGATTGAAAGACCTGGCGCGCTTGCGCCAGTGTCATTTTGCCGGGCTGAATATCGAGATGGGTCATTAGTAGTGCTCCTTGTCGTTGTTGAATTAGCTGTTCAGCATCGGCAAATCGAGGCCGTTTTCACGGGCAGATTGTTTGGCAATGTCGTAGCCTGCATCGGCATGGCGCATAACGCCGGTACCCGGGTCGTTGCGCAGCACGCGGCCAAGGCGTGCGTGGGCATCATCGGTGCCGTCGGCGACGATAACCACCCCGGAGTGCTGTGAATAGCCCATGCCGACACCGCCACCGTGGTGTAACGACACCCAGGTCGCACCACCGGCGGTGTTAAGCAGCGCATTCAGCAGCGGCCAGTCGGATACCGCGTCGGAGCCATCCATCATCGCCTCGGTCTCGCGGTTAGGGCTTGCTACGGAACCGGAATCCAGGTGGTCACGGCCAATCACCACGGGGGCTTTAAGCTCGCCGTTTTTAACCATCTCGTTGAAGGCTTGACCAAGACGCGCACGATCTTTCAGGCCAACCCAGCAGATACGCGCCGGAAGACCTTGGAAGCTGATGCGCTCGCGGGCCATATCCAGCCAGTTGTGCAGGTGCGGGTCGTCGGGGATCAGCTCTTTGACTTTTTGATCGGTTTTGTAAATGTCTTCCGGGTCGCCTGATAGCGCGGCCCAGCGGAAGGGGCCAATTCCCTGACAGAATAAGGGGCGGATATAGGCCGGTACAAAACCAGGGAAGTCGAAGGCATTTTCAACGCCCTCTTCTTGAGCCATTTGGCGAATATTGTTGCCGTAATCAAAGGTGGGTACGCCCATCTTCTGGAAGTCGAGCATGGCTTGTACATGCACGGCCATCGACTGCTTGGCCGCTTTGACGGTGGCTTGTGGTTCGGATTTGCCACGTGCCACGTACTCTTCCCAGGTCCAGCCTGCAGGCAAGTAGCCGTGTAGCGGGTCGTGGGCACTGGTTTGGTCAGTGACCATGTCGGGCTTCACGCCACGCTTGACCAGTTCGGGTAGTACATCCGCCGCATTCGCACATAGGCCAATCGAGACGGCTTTGCCTTCGGCAGTGTAGCGTTCGATACGCGCTAAGGCATCGTCGAGATCATTGGCTTGCTCATCCAGGTAGCGCGTGCGCAGGCGGAAATCGATGCTGGTTTGCTGGCACTCAATATTTAGCGAGCAGGCACCGGCCAAGGTGGCGGCGAGCGGTTGAGCGCCACCCATGCCACCAAGACCCGCAGTGAGAACCCAGCGGCCTGTCAGGTTGCCGTCGAAGTGTTGGCGGCCTGCTTCCACAAAGGTTTCGTAGGTGCCTTGGACAATGCCTTGAGAGCCGATGTAAATCCATGAGCCTGCAGTCATCTGGCCGTACATCATTAGGCCTTTGCGATCCAACTCGTTGAAGTGTTCCCAGTTGGCCCAGGCGGGGACCAGGTTGGAGTTGGCAATAAGTACCCGCGGGGCATCTTTATGGGTTTCAAATACGCCTACCGGCTTGCCGGATTGCACCAACAAGGTTTGCGTGTCTTCTAAGCGCTGCAGGGTCTCAACGATTTTGTCGTAGCACTCCCAATCACGTGCAGCGCGGCCAATGCCGCCGTATACCACTAAGTCTTCGGGGCGTTCAGCTACGTCAGGATGGAGGTTGTTCATTAGCATGCGCAGCGGGGCTTCGGTCAGCCAGCTTTTGCAGCTGAGTTGGCTACCGGTAGGGGCAGCAATCTTGCGGGAAGCGTCGTGACGTTTATCGTTCGGTAACATGACCTGGTTCCTTTGGTTTGGCAGTTTTGTTAGTTAATTAGTTATTGGCTAGTCATTGATTGATTTGTTAATTCAGGGCGCTAGGTGTCGAGCGCCAACTGAAAGACAATTCGTGCTGCCGCGCGGGCCGTACGGCTATCGATATCGTGATCGGGATTTAGCTCGGCGAGATCGGCTAAGCGCAGCTTGCCGCTGTCACGGATGGTCTCAATCAGTGGCTCTAGCAACGCGAGTGAGACGCCGCGAGCGGCGGGAGCACTGACGCCAGGGGCATCCCCAGCGGGCAGGACATCCAGATCGATGGTCAGATAGAGGTGATCGCAACGCACCATGAAGCGCTCTAGGTCGCGCCGGATGCACTCAAGCTGCGCCGATTGAAAGTCCCGGTCTTCACGCACCATGACGCCGAGCTGTGCAGCACGGTTAAACAGTGCGCGGGTGTTGGCAGCGCGGCTTACGCCTAAGCAGGCGTAGCGAAACGGCCAGCCGCGCTTGGCGCACTCATCAGCAATTTGCGTAAAGGGGGTACCCGAAGAGTGCACGTGGGTTGGGTCGCGCAGATCGAAGTGGGCATCAAAATTGATAATGCCGATGCGTGGTGCTTTCTCGCCGTTATCAGCGAGATGCTGGGCAAGCCCCAGCCAACTGCCGTAGGCCACCTCATGGCCGCCACCTAGCACAACGGGGAAGTGTTCGGCCTTAAGTAACGTTGCTAATCGATCGGCGAGGGCTTGCTGGGCGGTTTCCAGGGCATCGCCTTCGCAGCGTACATTTCCCGCATCATAGGCTGGGCCTGTGCGGTGCCACGCCATTGGTGCTAGCGCTTTACGCAGTGCCGAAGGGCCTTGTGCGGCACCGGTACGCCCTTGGTTTCTGGCCACACCGGCATCGCTTTCAAAACCTAGTAAAGCGCAGCCCGGCGCTGCCGCTGGGCTGAGCGGTTGGATCTTTTGATGCCAGCGCTCACTGTTGAGTTCTGGGTCTGTTCGGCCGGTCCAGAGTGACATGTCGAGTTCAGGGGCAGTGGCTTGACTGTTACTGGCCATGGGTAAGCACTCCCTGGAACATACGCTGGCGAAGGCGTCCTGGTTGTACGGCGTAAGCGAGCTCAGCGGGTGCATCGATGTCCCATACACAGAGGTCGGCTGCTGCACCTTCGTGGATGCGCCCTTTGCCTGACAGGCCTAGCGCGGTTGCCCCGTGGGCTGTCATGCCCGCCAGTGCCTCTTGGGGAGTCAGGCGGAACAGCGTGCAGGCCAGATTGAGCATTAGCGTGGGCATAAACAGTGGTGAACTGCCGGGGTTAGCATCGGTTGCCACTGCCATTGGAACGCCTGCGCTGCGCAGTGCCGCAATCGGTGGTTGCTGCGTTTCGCGGAGGGTATGGAAAGCACCGGGCAGGATTACCGCCACACTTCCGGCCTCACGCATGGCGGCGATGCCAGTGTCATCCAGGTACTCAATGTGGTCAGCAGATAGGGCTCCGTGGCGCGCGGCCATGGCCGTGCCACCCAGGTTAGAGAGCTGCTCCGCGTGAGCCTTAATGGGCAAGCCATGGGCCTCGGCGGCTGCAAACACTCGCTCGCACTGCTCCACCGAGAAGGCGATTTTTTCGCAGAACACATCAACCGCATCTGCTAAGCCTTCGGCCACTGCGGCGGGGATCATTTCTTGGCAGACAAGATCGATATAGCCGTCGCTGTCATCTTTGTATTCTGGGGGAAGGGCATGGGCACCCAGCAGCGTCGTGACGACGTTAACTGGCAGCATCTTGCCGAGACGGCGCGCGACACGCAGCATCTTGAGTTCATCTTTGACGCTAAGCCCGTAGCCAGACTTGATCTCCACGGTGGTAACGCCGTCGGCAATCAGTGCTTCAAGACGCGGTTTCGCGAGTCTAAACAGCTCATCTTCACTCGCTTCTCGGGTGGCACGGACGGTGCTGAGAATGCCGCCACCTCGTTTAGCGATCTCTTCATAGCTAGCCCCTTCAAGCCGTGCTTCAAACTCTTCAGCCCGAGAACCGCCAAAGACAAGGTGGGTGTGGCAATCCACGAGACCCGGAGTCATCACACCGCCACTGCCCATCTCTGTGCAGCGATGGGCAAGTTGCTCGTCGAACTCACTCATCGACGACAGAGTGATGATGTGTGCCCCTTCGGTAATAACGGCCATGCGGTCGGGCAATGTCCGCAAGCCATCGAAGACGCTGATATCGCGCCAGAGGCGACGATCCGTTGTATTCGGCATGAGGAGCTCCTTTCAAAGGCGATGTGCAAAAATTTATTTTTAAATCTTAATGTATATACAATTAAGGTCAATAAGCGCTTCCTAGTCAATACGGTTAGTAGAGAAATGTCAGCTAGCGGTAAAGTGAAAAATGATTGTTTTTATTTTTTTCAATAAAATCAATTTATTATGATTTTTTGGTAAGGCTGATAATTTATTTGGTTAGACTAATGTCTATGTGTTTGTGAGGCTTTATGTATATACATTTGATATGGGTAATAGACGTCAATGCCACGAAAAGAATTATGACGCTTGGCGATGCACCGAGGAGCGCAGCTTGTAGCGGTCGCCAGGGTGGAGTAGGCGGGCATAGCTGATGAGCTGCTCGCCTGACCAGGTGCGTCGTACCATGCTCAGGCAGGGGGTGGCGGTATCAATAGCAAGCCAATCGGCAGTTTGCTGGTCGACAAGCACGGCTTCAACAATGTGCTCGACGTCAGTAATCGGGCAGGCCGCTACCAATACTTCATTGGGCGTGTGCAGTGAAAAATCACTGGTTAAGTAGTTGGGTACCCAACGCGGGTTAACATAACGGTTTTCAAGTTGAATAGGCGTGTCGTTTTCCAAATGCACCAGCAGCGTTTGAAACACGCGGCTACCCAGGCGAACGCCTAGCCGTAAGGCGACTTCGTCATCCGCTTCAATGGCTTCACATACCAGTACGCGATTACTGTAATGGTGCCCCCTGCAGCGCACTTCGTCGGCAATATTGTAGACCTCGACCAGCGATGACTCTGCCTTGCGGTCTGTCACGAAGGTACCTAACCCAGGCTGGCGTGTTAGGTAGCCTTTATGGACGAGATCACGAATCGCTTTATTAGCCGTCATTCGGCTTACCCCAAAATCTCGGGCAAGTTGCTCTTCGGGAGGGATCTGGTGGTGTGCTGGCCAGGCACCGCCCTGGATTTTCTCTAACAGGTGCTGCTGTATTTGCAGATAAAGTGGGGGAGCGCTGGTCATGAAATGCCTTTCAAATGAATCTAATGTCTAACCATATCCAGTGTACCTTGTGCAAAGGCCCAGGGCATCCTGTTGCTGGTTGGGCGTGTATTATGTACGCGGATTTATTGGCGTTGCCTGATGCGTTTAGTAATCGTCAGCATCGATAAGAAAGCGCTTATTTTAGGAGTTATTTTGCGCCTAAACTATTCTGGAGCACTGCCAGAGCGCGTTGGTTTTTTATTATTACCGCGCTTTTCAATGATGGCATTTTTTTCTGCGGTAGAGCCGTTACGCATAGCCAATCGTATCAGCGGCCAAACGCTGTTTGAGTGGACGCTATTTAGTTGTGATGGTGAGCCTGTCACCGCAAGCAATGGCATGACGCTATTAGTCGATCAGACCATGGGTGGTGGTCTTGACCTGCCATCGTTGGCTGTATGTAGCGGCTTTGAGCCTGAAGATCATTTAAGTCGAGCGCTCATTTCATGGCTACATCGGCTTGATCAAGCCGGATGTGCCCTAGGTGGGTTGGACACCGGAGGGTTTATATTAGCTGCTGCCCAGTTATTGAAGGGGGAGCGGGTCACCTTGCATTGGGAGAGCTTGCCGGTCTTTCGTGAGCGTTTTCCAACGATTGAAACCACCGACGAGTTATTTGAGATCGGGGAGCGGCGTTTTTCCTGTGCGGGTGGTGCCGCAGCCATGGATATGGCCTTAGCCGTCATCGCCAGACGTCATGGGAGCAAATTAGCCGTCGATGTCTCGGAACAGCTTATTCACGAGCGGTTACGCAGCCGCAGCGACCAGCAGCGGATGTCGTTAGCGCAACGGTTAGGCACTCATAACCGGCGTTTAGTGGAAGCCGTTGCATTGATGGAAAGACATTTAGAGGAGCCTCTTGCTTTGGCTGAGATTGCACGCCGAAGCGGTGTGTCATCTCGTCAGCTGCAGCGGTTGTTTGAGGATCATCTTCATCAAACACCGCGCCAGTGGTATTTGTCACTTCGTTTGGCGCGGGCAAAGCGTTTGCTGATTGAAACTGATATGGCGATTTTAGCGGTGGGCGTTGCGTGTGGATTTGGTTCCAGTTCCAGCTTTTCACGTGCTTTCCGGGCCCATTTTGGCAGTTCGCCGCGTGCCTTACGCGGTGCTTGAAAGGAGAGCTGTTGCTAAAAAGGGAAAGAAAGTACGCCAGGCGCCGCAACTAAGCGCACCTGGCGTGACAGGGCAGAGCGCTAGGCTGTTTTTCTGCGTCGGGCATCGAGCGTCTCGCGGAACAGCGAAATCAGCACACCAGCCGTCATCACTAACACGACAACACTAAGTGGCAGGGCGGCTGCAATAAGGGCTGTTTGCAGCGCCGTAAGACCACCGGCAACCAGCAGTACCGCCGCCACTAAACCAATCACCACGCCCCAGAACACGCGGAAGCGTTTAGGCGGTTCATTGTCACCTAACGATAAAATGGTGGTCAGCACTAACGTGCCGGAGTCTGAAGAGGTGACAAACCAGCTCATGAGCAGAAATACCATCATGGCGGAGAGTATCCAGCCAAACGTGCCACTGCCAACAATGCCATCAGCCGTGGCAAACAGTGCTGAGGGTAGGTTCCAAGCGTTAACCAGCTCGATGATACCGGCGCTGCCAGGGCCGCCCGTAGCGTAGAGTTCCTGATACATGGCGTTGCCGCCAAAGATGATCAGCCAGATAAAGATAATCAGAGTTGGCACTAACAGAACGCCCAATACAAACTCACGTAGCGTACGTCCTTTAGATATTCGCGCGATGAACAGGCCGACAAAGGGAGCCCAGGCTAGCCACCAGCCCCAGTAGAAGATTGTCCAACCTTGCTGCCAAGCGGCGGTGCCTTCCTCATCCGCGTACCAAAGCCCCATGGGAATAAAATTGATAGCGTAGTCGAGCATGGTTTCGCCGAAGGCCATGATGAGCCACAGCGTAGGGCCTGCAATTAGGAAAATGCTCACGACCACTAGGGATACCCAGATATTCATCTCGGAAATAAGACGAATACCAGCGCGTACGCCGGATACCGCTGAGAGTATTGAGATAGCTGAAATACCCGCGATAAGCATTAACTGAGTATTTAGCCCTGGGTCGACACCAATGAGCCGCTCTAAGCCAACGGCCATTTGGCTTACCCCAAGCCCCAGCGACGTAGCCACACCAAAGACGCAGCCGAGTACCCCGAGGATATCGAAAAGATGGCCGATAGGACCAAATATGCGTTCACCGATAAAAGGATAAAGCGCCGAGCGTAGTGCGAGCGGCAACCCTTTTCGATAAGCAAAATACGCCAGCGACATACCGACAATCACGTAGATAGCCCAGCCGTGAAGGCCCCAGTGAAAAACGGTGACGCGTAACGCATCGATAGCGCGCTCGTGACCGATGGCGGCGGCACCTGCCATGTCGGCATGAGGATTGTTGGGATAGCCAAAGGCGCCAGTATTGTCGAGATAAAAGACGGGTTCAGCGACGCCAAAAAACAGGATGCCAATGCCGATACCTGCTGAGAAGAGCATCGAGAACCACGCAAAGTTGCTGAACTCTGGGCGGCTGTCGTCAGCGCCAAGTCTTACGCTTCCATAGCGGCTGAAGACAATGAAAGCGCAGACCGCTAGTAGCAGCATGACGGTAATTAGGTAATAACCGCTGAACGTGCTCTCGATCCAGGCGCGTGTTGCTCCGAACACGCTGCCTGCTGTATCTGAACCAAGCCCGGTGAAAAGTACGAACAGCAGCACTAGGCCGCTAGCGGTTAGCGTCATGCCTTTGTGCATGCCTTGGAAGAAACCGCCTTGGGCGAGCTCTGTCACCATGTAGTCTGTGCTGAGTTCGGCCTTGGGTGAGTTGTTATGCGAAGGCGGCGTGGGTCGATGAGGGGAAGTTGGCGTAGCGATATGCTTGTCCTCTTAGGCCGGACGTCGGGCCGGCAATCCCGGTGAGCCGTCCGCACTGATGGACGGTTCTCATTATTTTTTAGTGTTGCTTTGTTATGTGGTTTTGCTGTGTCGTTATCGCCGTATGGCAATAGTGCGGCCGGCCAACTCTGGCCAGGCCGAAGGCTCCGCTTGGGGTAGAGCCGCAATGGCTTCTTCAACAGGGGCAGGGAAAGGCGCAGGGCGAGTGGTATTGATATCAATGCCCATCAGCATCTGCTCGCTGGTAGCAAGCAGGTTGCCTGCCTCATCCTGTAACTTGAAGAAAATGTGTAGCCGTTTGGTATCGTGATCCAGCAGGGTCAGATCCACGTTAAGTGGCTGTCCTTCGTGGGCCTCGCGGCGATAACAAAGATGTGTCTCAAGGGTGTAGATCGTGTAGCCGTAGCGTGCTCGGCCTGCGCTATCTAAGCCGATATGCTCCATGAGTTCTTCTACTGCCAGTGAGAATACTCGGGCATATTCGGCGTCGTTCATATGGCCGTTGTAATCGACCCACTCTGAGGCAACGCGGCTTTGTAAAATGATCATTAGATACGTCCTTCCAAACCTTCGGCTTCAGGCCAATATTTTTGAACTAAGCCGAGCAGTTCAACAAGAAAGTCATCACGGCGGCGATCCAGCTCGGCCACCGAGCGACCGGCGGCTTGATGCTCGCAGCCTTCTACCACGCGATCAATAAGCTCGTTGGTAAGCTCGGGGGCTTCAAGCTTTGTCCACGGTAGTTTTAACGCTGGGCCGAACTGCTCAAGCATGTGGCGCATCCCTGACTCGCCACCAGCCAAATGAAAGGTGAGAAAGGTACCCATTAGCGACCAACGCAAACCACAGCCGTAGACGACGGCGGCATCTATCTCTTCGGTTGTTGCTACGCCATCATTGACTAGGTGCAGCGCCTCACGCCAGAGCGCTTCCATCAGGCGGTCAGCAATATGCCCTTCAATTTCTCGGCGCACGACCAGCGGGCGCATGGCGAGTGCTTGGTATCGCGCCTGGGCACGCGCTAGCTCGTCAGACGTGGTGGCTTCCCCGCCCACTAATTCTACGAGCGGCAGTAAATAAACGGGATTAAAGGGGTGTGCGACGATCACACGCCCCGGTGCCCGTGTGCAGGCATGTTGCAAATCGGTGGGCTTGAAGCCGGATGTTGACGATCCGATTAAGATCTCTGGGGCTGCTGAGGCATCCAGGGCGGCAAGTATCTCACGCTTGAGCGCGAGTCGCTCTGGTACGTTTTCCTGGATCAGGTCGGCGCCTTCAACCGCTGCCTCAAGGCTTTCCACGAAGCGCAGCCGCTGGGGGCTGGCGCCCTCGGCAAGACCCTGGCGCTGCAAAGATCCCCAGGCATTCTCAACGAAGGCGCGACTACGCAGTGGCGCATCAGGGTCTGGATCAAAGGCCACGACGTCCCAGCCCCGCGCCAGGGCGCGCGCAATCCAGCCATTGCCAATAACGCCCGTGCCTATAACCGATAGCTGTTGACTCATGCTTGAACCTCTGTCGCTGGTGCGTAGGAGGGCTTGCTGTGCGGATCACGTAAGTTGAGGTGCACACGAGTTTCTGCGGGTGTCATCACTCGGCCACCCAGGTTGTCGATTAGCGTGGCGGCATGCTCTACCAGTTGGCCGTTAGTGGCCAGGATGCCTTTTTTGAGAAAGAGATTGTCTTCCAGGCCGACGCGGGCATGGCCGCCTAGTAGAACCGCCTGAGCCACCATGGGCATCTGATGGCGACCGATGCCGAAGGCTGCCCAATGGGCATTTTCTGGCAGCTTATTACGCATCGCTAGCATACTTTCTGTGTCGGCTTCAGCACCCCAGGGAATGCCTAAACAAAGTTGGTAAAGAGGATCGCCATCGATCAGACCTTCCTGCTGTAGCTGGCGTGCGAACCAAACGTGGCCCAGGTCGAAACATTCAAGCTCTGGCTTGACGCCAGCCGCTTGCACCAGGCGGGCGTGTTCGCGTAGCCAGTCGGCAGGGTTCACATAGACCATATCGCCGAAGTTGAGGCTGCCGCAGTCGAGGGTGCAGAGTTCGGGTAAAAGCTCACCGACTGGTTCGTGGCGTTGGGCGGGGGTCTGAATATCCGTGCCGGGGCCGCCGCGTGTGGGATCCTGGGCGTCAGGAATCCAATCACCGCCGCCGCCAGCGGTAATGTTCATGACAATATCCACGTTCGCTTCGCGTACGCGTTCCATCACTTCGCGGAAATGATCGAGAGAGTGGCTGATGCCGCCGGTTTCAGGGTCACGAACGTGGATATGCGCAACGCTGGCACCGGCTTTCGCGGCGGTAATGCAGTCGTTAGCGATTTGTTTAGGTGTGATAGGCACATGTGGGTTTTTGCCGGTGGTATCGCCTGCGCCAGTAACAGCGCAAGTTAAAATAACGTTGCGGTTCATTGGCCGCTCCTTGAGAGTGGTGCTAAGTAATGTGCTTCAGTATGGCTAAATAGCGAGATAGAAATTGACACTAGGCGACGTTGGGTGTGCATAAGGCGTCGTTATTGATAGGTGGAGTTAATGCGATGCATTTTGAGGATTACCAAACGTTTGACGCCACTGGCCTTGCTGAGCTAATTCGCCGCCGAGAGGTAAGCCAGGTTGAGGTGTTCGATGCGGCAGTGGCTGCGATTGAAGCGCTTAACCCATCTCTTCATGCTGTGGTTCGGACTCGCTTTGAAAAAGCGCGGCACGAGTGTAAGCACGTGCTGGAAAGCTCGGTATTTGCTGGAGTCCCCACGCTAAGTAAAGACTTATTGATGGCGCTAGCAGGCGAGCCACTGGCGTTCGGAAGTGCATCTTTATCAGCGTGGTGCCCTAAGCAAGATTCGCTGCTTATTCAGCGTGCGCGGGCGGCTGGGTTAGTGGTGATGGGGCAAACGGCCACGCCGGAATTAGGGCTAATGGGAATTACAGAACCTAAGGCGTTTCCCCACCCGCAAAACCCATGTCGAGAGGGCTATTCCCCAGGCGGCTCAAGCGGTGGTGCCGCAGCGGCGGTCGCTAGCGGGATGGTGCCTATTGCGTTGGCAGGCGATGGCGGTGGTTCTATCCGCATTCCCGCCAGTTATTGTGGTTTGTTCGGATTTAAACCTTCTCGCGGGCGGGTGCCGTTAGCGCCTGCCCACGGCGAAGTCTGGCAGGGCGCGGTGGTCGAGCATGCCATCACTCGCAGCGTGCGCGATAGTGCAGCATTGCTGGAACAGATTAACGGCATGGCGCCTTCTGGCCCTTACCCAGTACCGCGGGAAACGGGCTATGTGGATGCCTTATCGGCCTCCTCTAAGCCGCTACGCATCGCCGTATCGCTGGGTGATTTTTTGAGTTATGGACTGGATACCCAATTAAGTACCGATGTGAAAATAGCGGTTGAGAAGGCCGCCAAGGCACTGGCCGACATGGGGCATGAAGTGGAGTGGTGCGAACCAGCGGTTGATGGTGACGCCTTGGCTGATAGTTACCTGACGCTCTACCTTGGTCATTTAGCCGCTGACCTTCAGTGGGTAAGCCAGCAAACCGGTGTGCCGGTGCATCGGTTAGCCATTGAGCCATCTACCCGCGCTATTGGCAGACTGGGCGCTAAGCTGTCGGCGAAAGATTACGAGCTAGCCAAGCGCTATTGGCACGAGGCTGCCGAGCAGATGAGCCAGTTTCACCAGCGTTATGATGCCCTGGTGTTGCCGGTAGCCGCGGATACCGCTCCCAAAATAGGCGAGCTGTATCCTTCGGCGGCTCGCGAGCGATTAATGTCTCTGTTAGCGGTTCCAGGCGCATCAGCGCTGGCACTAAAAGCGGGGGTGTTAAAGCACCTGGCAGTGGATGCGCTTAGCCGCACCCCGTTCACGCAACTGGCGAATCTTACCGGCCAGCCTGCTATGTCGGTACCTTTCCATGTGGCGGCCAATGGGTTGCCCGTTGGGGTGCAAGTGGTAGGGCGCCTGGGTGAGGATAAGCAACTGCTACAGCTGGCGGCGGATATGGAGCGCAGTTTTTAGCGGTCGCCTGGGGGCAGTCGGCGGGCATAGCTGATGAGCTTACCGTTTCCCAGCGCTGGTTTTGATTTTTGGCGGCGTATCGGAAATTTTTTTCTCTTTGGTACGCCATTTAATCTTCACTTCCACTTCCTGTTTATCGCCTTCATCGCTTGCCCGCAGGGAAACTTGCAATAGCTGTTGAGGTGAAAGCACTAGGTCATCGCCACTTTCCTGAAAGGCTAATTCGCCTTCTTTGATGGCATTTGCCAGAGCGACCAAAAGCGCTTGGGTTGACTGACGATCCAGTAGTGAGTCGTGGCTGAACTTAGTTTTTGACTTCATTTAGTTCGCTCCCGCCAGTGTGCCTTTGTGGTTGGGTTTGAACACTTTTGCCTGAGGGTAATCGCAGCTAAGGCCTATAACACCACGTTTTTTATCAATGAGTGTCACACCGACGCCCTGGCCATCTAGCCCTTCATTTTTTCTGGAGTGAGCATCCAGTGTGATATCGGCTTCGATATGGATGAGACCGTTTTTAAGCGTTACGCGTTGCCCAAAGTGCTGGTTGATATGGCCGTGAACGAGTACTTGAATGCCCGCCCGGCGAGCAACGTTGGCGCCGTACGGAGTAAGGGGTAGGTCGACTTTGCGATATTTCGTTCTGAAGGTATTGGCGAGTGAGCCATAATAAAAGCTGAATAAATTTTGGCTCAATAGGTTTTTTTTGAAGGCTTGGTTGGCATGTTTTACGCCATGATTAGCGAGTAGTTCGGCCATCTTATCGTCAAGACCAGCATGCAGGAACAGAAATGAGCCACGCTTCTTTACGAGCTGCATCCGACGAAAAAACCAGCCAAACTCGCCTGATTGTTTTAGGAACAGTGAGCGGCATTTCATGGCAGCTGCGTAGACTTGCTGGAGTGATAGATCGGCTTTTGCGCAATGTGCCTCGAAACTCTGGGCTTTACTCTCCATCTTGCTAATTTCACGATCAATGCCTTCTGGGGTAAGAAAACCTGCGGCATAGAAAGGGAAGTTCTCGAACCATGCCTCGCTTGGGAAAAGGGCTTTACGGCATGCAGCCTCAGAAGGTATCTCTCTGTCCCATTGAGTATCGGCTAAGTACTGGTCGAAGACTTCTTTGAACAGCGGAACCACTTTCTTGCCCATGCGAACAAAGAGATGCTGGCTTCCGGCATCTGTCTCGCGTTTCAGGGATAGCAGCCCCATGAGCAAGCGTAAATCATGGTTGCCGGCAAGCAGGGTGATGTTCGCATTGAGGCGGTATAAGTGAGCTAAACTGCGTAGCATCGTCAGGTTGCTCGGCCCTTTGTCCAGGCAGTCTCCACCCACCACAATTTCCGCTTTTGTACCAAACTTAGTCAGCTCGTATTCACACGGGTGCGGTCCATCCCGCTCAATCACTCCTGCGGCAATTAATGAAGCCTCAAAAGCTTCGGCATCGGCGTGAGGGTCGGAGATAAATACGACAGGCTGCTTGGGCCAGGCAAAGCAACTTTTCCGTGAGCGCTTCAAAAAGGTGCTCAATGCATCATCATGGTTGACCGAGCTTTGATCATTAGGCCAGGGGACCCAATCTGTCGGCAGGCGCGCCAAGATAGCATCATGATACGGTTGCTTGCTTACCTTTGGAATAAAGTCCAACGCGGTCATCGTCGCCATCTTATAAGTTGCCACCTTTTAATCGATTGGGTCTGCCAAGTGCCGGTACTTCCAGTTTCCATACAATCGGTTCCAGCCATCCGCCTGTTGTTCAAAAACGACGGGGTGTCCGTAAAACATACTTAACCGCTTAATATCGCTGAAGTGTATGACATTTAAATGATAGCTAGCGTGACGTATGGATGCGCCATGGCCAACAACCAACTGTAGTCGGTTATCCGTTGCGCATCGTGATGGTGTCTTTAAAAGTGCCGTTAAGTGCGCAGCGACCCGTTCGCCTGCCTCGATCAGGGATTCAGCTCCCTCGAAAGGCAGCTTGAAGTGGCTGGCTGATTTCCAGCCTTCTGGTAAGGGTGTTAGGCGAGGATCCTGGGCAACTATCCTTTCTATTTCCTGAACACTGAGGTTGGCCAGCGCTCCAACACTGCGTTCACAAAGGGCTGAGAAGCAGCGTGAGTATGGGGGATCTGTAAAGAGTGTTGCTAGCTCTTCGCGGTAGATCTCAGCTGTTTGCCAAGCTCTTAACAGTGTCGAGGAGTGTATTTCGCTATTCAGTTGGTAGCCTGACGTAGATAGCCACTCGCCGAATTGCCGAGCTTGCTGTCTAACCTCAGCAGCCCCTTTATCAGTCAGCGGATAAGGCTGTAGGGCGCTAGGTGTGTCCGCCCGTTGTGCGTACTCACCATGCCTGATTAGAGCCAGTGCCACCATCAGAGAATGCCTTTGGCTTGCAGCAGTTCAATGGCACGCTCAAAGTCTATGCTGCCGGTAAGGCGCAGTACCTGAACGCCCCGTAAGTTATCGGCATAGGTCTCGACAGATTGAGTCTGTTCGGGAGGGAAACGGCCATCCGCCTGCTGAAAAAATGCCCCAGGACTTTTGCGTAAACCTTCAAGTGCCTCTGGCGTTTTATCGCTATCCACACTGCTCAAACGTGTGGGTTCCATTGAGCTTAAAGACCAGTCAAGGAGTACCAGATTACGTAGCTTTCCGGAACTAGCTGTTTTGTTCTCGCCGTAGGCGTTGGGGATCAGCACATCATATTTTTGCTCAAGATCCCACAGCTGACTTTTCGGCATGCGGTCGAGCTTAGCGCACTCCTCGCCGGTAAGCAGCGTAACCAAGCGTTCAGAGTTAAGCAGCGTGCCTGGGTTAACGCGCGGGTGTTTGGCGACACCGATAACATTGACCTGGCCCTCTTGTGGCTTAAATAAAATCCGATCGTTAGAGAGAAAGCACGCTTTTTCACTCTCTAGCGCTTTCAGCATTAATGTCGATTTGCCGCCACCTGAACTCGCGGCAATGGCGGTGGTACTGCCATTAATGTCAAAGGCTGATGCGTGGCCCAATAGGTAGCCGTCACGCTGATGATAATTAAGAAATTGGTTGTTGATAAAATTGACTACTTGAGATCGATGTTGGGTTAAATCGCCAGTCGCAACCGGGTCGGTTAACGACTGGAATAGCACCATTCCCGTACGCACTTTATGTATCCAGCGCCCTTGCGATGTATCTACATAGGCTTCTTTTAGGCCAAGAGAGCTGCTTTTGTTGCGCTTAACGGGCAGCCAATCGATTCCGCTGGTATCAAACTGCCTATCGAGCAGGAATATCCGTTGCTCAGCGTGAGGAGGGGGCGTGTGAGGGGAGAGCGTGTGAGGAGAGGAGCTTGCCGTTAAGCTGGCGTAGTACTGCTTAAGGTAGTCCAGAATAGCTGGGTTATCAGCCAGCACATGCAGTGTGAGTCCGTGGAACACCAACGGTAGCTCGTAGAGGCAAGCAGCCTTAGCCAGGATTATTTGCTTCTCATCAAACAGATGGGTCATTCGCCGGCCTCTACTTCAAGTTGGCTAAGGACATAATCACATAACTTTTCGCTGGCATCGATGCCACAGCCTTTTAACGCGCCGCTAAATCCGCCAAAGGCCGAAACCTCAAATACCACAGGGCCCTCATCGGTCAATGCAATATCTACGGTGGTAAAGCTAAGCGTGAAGCATGACTGGGCTTTTTGGCCAAGCTCAATCAGCTCCTGGCTTGGCTCGTAGGCTTGATACTTTCCACCACTGTGTATTGTTGTGTTCCATGCATCGCCACTGGCAACCCGGGCATAAGTGCATAAATATTGGCCGCCCAGAAAGACCATGCCTAAATCCTGGCCACCTAAGTTTACGAATTTCTGTAGATAAAAAAGTCCATGTTTAGACTTAAACTTATTCAACTTTTGTGTGTTGGTCGCGACGCCGTCGGACGCTTTTAACACCACCATGCCTCGGGCTTTGGTCGAGTAGAGTGGTTTTAGGATTGCTGTACCGAACGCCTTGATGGCCTTTAATGCAGCCTCAGTACTTTCTGTAACACGTGTTGATGGCAGAGCAATGCCACCTGCGGCCAATGCGGCAGTGCCCTCAAGACGATTAATCAAACGCATTACCTCGCTTGGGCTACTGAAGCAGCGCACACCATCCGCTTCAAGGCTGTTAAGCATCCGTAAACGATCGTCTGCAGCAGGGGAGTACGTTTCGCTTATTTTTTTGATGATCACCCCATCAAGCTCGTTGAGAACAATGTCTCGATAGCGCAGCTTGCCTGTCTCTAGCTCTAGCACTACTTCAGACATATCGACGATGCAGCGGAAGCCGGTGTGCTTTTCCAAGTGATTTGCAAGAACTTCGGTTGACCACTTGCCAGGTATCCCGATAACTGCAATCCGCTTTTTAGTCATTAAAAATGTCCTCTAGGGGAAACCTGTAGTTCTCAAGTTCTGCAGGGTTCAGAAGTGTGATTGCTTCTAGCAGGTAGCTCGCTCTTAGCGCGAGTCGGTTGGCAAAGCTTTTGTCATATATAAAGCGCGTGGATGTCGCAAAGGAGCGTCCTAGTGCAATGGCTAGACGCGCATCAAAGCTTGTATCGTGATTGTCTTTGGCAAATCGGCACGCAAATTGATATAGCTGTCGAATCAATGCCATTAACTCGGCCCGTGGGGAAACATCCATAATGGGCAGCCGGTAAATGGATGCCATGAGTACTGATAAGTCCTGAACATAGTCAGAGTACGAGGCTCGGTGCAGATCGATAAAATAGATACGGTCTTTGAATTCGTCATAAATAATGTTGTCGACGTTGAAGTCACCGTGGATCAGAACTGAAAACGGTGCCCGGATGTGCTGCTCTAGGTTTTCAACATGATCAATTAATTGGTCAAAGCTTGGCCGAGAAAGTCCACAAATTAGCTGGCCCGTACTAAGCAGGTTGGGGTGAGTGTGGCGGGTTGCTGGCATCCGTTTACGCAACTGCTGCATATACTCGGGCTGAGCAGACTCGTTGGTACGTGACGTCTTCCAGATTTTTCTCAACGTCCGCTGGAGTGTGCGGATAAGTTGCTTGGCTGATTTCCACTGGCCGTTTAACAGCAGTGATTCAAGCGTACGGCCGGGGAGGTGTTCGATCACCATCGAACCCAACTCATCCCCCTGCTCGATATGATGCGAGAGCACCGTGGGCGCCACCTTGGGGTAGATTCGCTTCCATTGATCTACCCCGTAAAGCTCTTCAATTACTTTCTGGCTTTCCCCCTCTTTGTAGACTGCCATCATTTCGCCAGAGGAGGCATGCTCGGCTTTAAGGGTGGCGATAGTGCTGCCACTGCGGGTAAGCGCCAGCCGCTCAACGGTAAAATCGTCGCTCTGGGCGGTCATCACGTGAGCGGCGTTTTGCAGCTGCTTGTAGTTTTGTAAACGTACAGCGGGGCCAAAGTTGGCGGAGAGTAGGGCGTCGGCAAGCTCCGAAAGTAGGCGAATCATGCGGTGAAGTTGAAAATCCACCACGGCGTTGTTACGCATGCTTGAAGTGCCAGGCTCGAAAGCAGCGGCTAAACGGGCGGTTATTTTGGGAATTCGGTGACCTACTTTTAGGCCTTGCCGAGTGTTTGCATCATCGACATTAATCATCACCAGCTTCAATGATTTACCTATCGATCGAATTAGCTTGGCATACTCTTTACGTGACTTGTCTGGGAGCTGTTTCAGAGCATTGATCGCGGTAAATTCCAGGCAGGCCTGCCCCAGTTGGTCAAGCAATCTTGCCAAGCGCTCAAGCGACTTGGATTGTTGAAAACCTGTACCGTCGACTTTACGTCGATGCACATCAATCGCGACGGCAAGCTCAACTTTCTCCAGTAGCGTGCTCCGGTAACCCTGGCGATTCATTAGACGTCGTGCATTAGAGCCACTTGGCTGAGTCACATAAACTTCAACTAACTCGAAGTGATTTTCGACTTCGAATCGTAGAAAATAAAAGTGCTCTAGAATTGATGCGTTGATAGACGGCCTCACCGTGAAAAGTGTCAATCAAGGGGGATCACTATAAGTAACTGTGCCATTTTTAATGTTACGTTTTAGTTACAATTCAAAGGGTTGTATGAAAAAAAATCGCTTCATTTGTGCACAGGTTAATATGCCGCGAGGACTTTCTCAGGGGCAGGATTTGCGTCTTGCCAGATACCGTAAAACGCCGGAACTAGGGCCAAAAATACTTTTCTTCAGTGGTGGTTCGGCACTCAGGCGCTTCTCTGAGGTACTGACAGACTACACGCATAATTCGATTCATCTTGTGACCCCGTTTGACTCTGGTGGGAGCTCCGCCGAATTGCGTCGAGCCTTTGCGATGCCTGCCGTTGGAGACTTGCGCGCTCGGTTACTTTCATTGGCTGACGATTCGGTGACTGGCCATCCTGACGTTGCTGCACTGTTTTCGCATCGCCTAACGGCTAATGAGCCGAAAGAAAGCGCAGAGAAGGCCGTACTGGAGCAAAGCCTACAGGCACTGGTGAGCGCCAAGCATCCACTGCTTAGGGCGATTGGAGAACCCATGCGGTCGCTGATTCAGAGTTATATCACTGCGTTTTATAAACATATGCCACAGGATTTTGACCTCGCTGGAGCCAGCGTGGGGAACTTGATCTTGACCGGTGGCTACCTGATTCACAATCGCTCACTGGACCCGATTGCTTTTCTATTTGGCCAACTCATCAAAACACGCGGCACTGTTCGCACAACAACTGACGCTGACCTTCAGCTAGAGGTGTTGTTAGAGAATGGCCAGAAAATTATCGGGCAGCACTGCTTTACCGGCAAAGAAACAGCAAAAATTGATTCACCCATTAAATCGATAAAGCTATCGGGGGAAGCGGACGATATCGATACTTTGGATGCCTCTAAAGTTTGTAAAGAAACTCGCTTACTCATCGATTCTGCTGAGCTGCTGGTTTTTCCGCCGGGTAGTCTTTACAGCAGTATTATTGCCAATTTACTTCCCAAAGGTGTGACTAAAGCATTGGCTAAAAACCCAGCGCCGAGGGTGTATGTGCCTAGCTTGGGAACTGATCTTGAAACGTTTGGCATGACGTTGGTTGACCAGATCAGAATGCTCAATCGCCACTTGTCCTTCAAACCTCAAGCGAGGTCTCCAGAACGGCCCTTAATAGACTTTCTGCTGTTTGATTCACAGTTGCTGAGTGTTTCAACTGAGCAGATGGAAATCATCAGCGAGCAGATGGGCATTCAAATTATCGATACAGATCTTGCCGCCGATAACGCTGATGCTGATATAGACCGTTACGATGACGTTAAGTTGGCAGAAGCCCTACTTGGGCTTACCTAATTCCCCCGCTAAACCCAAAACAGTGTTGAACCCGCCAGAAGAGACTTCCCCGGCTTGTCTCGACTCGTAAGGATGCTCTGGTACTACCTCGTGTAGGCTCGCAAGCGTTTGTCGTTTAAGCAGGTTAAACTAGGCGACTTTGAGTCAACGCTTGGCGCCCTGCATGCATCCCCTTGATACCTCAACAAGTCATATTTCAAACAGCCATATTGCAAAAGGCTATGAGTTAACCCAAGCGGGAGATCGCTATTTCGATGGCTTGGTTGATAAGTTCTCTCGTTCGCTTTATCAAGCGCCCCGTGGCGAGCTGCGGCTGGCGATGCTGGATTATTTGCTGCCGCAAATGCTGCGCCTGACAGCACAGCCAGTACTTGATGTTGGTGGTGGTTTAGGACAACTCTCGGGGTGGTTTGCTGAGCGTGGGCACACGGTCACCATGGCAGAGCCTTCCCAGGATATGTTGGCTCATGCAAATGCATGGCACGACGAGCGATGTGCTGCAGGTGCTTGGCCGCCAGAACAGCTGCGCTATCTTGCCGCGCCACTTCAGTCGCTGCCGCAGCAAGCGCCTGGGCCTTGGCCGCTTATTACCTGCCACGCTGTGCTTGAGTGGTTAGGAGAGCCTGAGCAGGCTGTGCAAACGCTTGCTAGTCTGCTTGCTCCCGGCGGGCAGTTAAGTTTGATGGTGTTTAACCGCGATGCGTTGCGTTTTTCCAACGTCATCAAAGGTAACTTACAAAAAGCGCTTAGCGATCAGCTTGAGGGCAAAGGTAAGCGACAGCGGTTAACGCCTATCTCTCCGGTCACCCACGACGAAGTGCGCCTATGGGCAGCGAATAACGGCCTGCGCATGGATTCCGTTGCCGGGATACGAATCTTTCAGGACTATTTACGCCACCCCTCTGCGGAAGAGAGCGAGCAGGCGACGCTGCTGGCACTCGAAAAGCAGTACTGCCGCCAAGATCCTCACTGGCGGTTAGGCCGCTATTTACTTTATACCTTCACCAAACCTGAGGCTGATGTATGAGCGCGCAACTGCCTGCTTGCCTACTCCTTGAACGTTTCTATGGCCAATCGGCTAACTTATGGCCCGTTGCGCCGCCTGCTGATGCTTGGTTGCAAGCCCACTCCACGGCAATGATAAGTGGGGATGTGGCGCTGCGTGAACACTGGGCATCCGGCGGTAAAGCAGCCGCTAGCCCGTTTGATGCCCCCTTTATTCAGCAGGCTGGGCAGGTGGTGCTGTTTTGGCCGAAGGCGCATCAGTTGGGAATCTGGTGGCTAACATGGCTTTGCCACGTGCTGCCTGAAAATACCCCGCTTGATGTTGTTGGTGAGCATCAGGGAGGCGTCAAGCGTGTACCTAAGATATTGAGTGAGTTAGGCATGCGCTGCGATAAGCTCGATAACGCTCGTCGTTGCTCGTTGTTTGCTACGCGCACGGTAGCGATGGAGCAGCCGGACACTGCGTGGCAAACCTTTGACGCGCTGGATTTAAAACTGGTGAGTCATCCTGGTGTCTTTGGTCACGGCAAGGTCGATGAAGGCACGCGTTTAATGCTCGATAGCATTGAGGCTAGCTTGCCCAAAAATCCGCTAAGAGTGCTGGATATGGGCTGCGGCGACGGCATTATCAGTGCGTGGTTTGCGGCGCGAGGTCATCAGGTCACCGCCGTAGATGTCAGTGCGTTTGCGGTGGAGGCGTGCCGCCGAACGTTAGCGGCCAACCAGCTTAATGGTCGGGTGCTGGAGAGCGACGTCTATTCAGCGCTTGGGGGAGAGCAGTTTGATCTGATAGTGAGTAATCCGCCGTTTCACCAGGAGCGCGAGATTACCTATGGCCCTAGCGCACGGCTGATTTCAGAAGCGCCCAATCATTTATCGGCCAAGGGGCAGCTTGTATTAGTGGCGAATGCCTTTCTTCCTTACCCTGATGTGCTGGAAGGCACCTTCGGTGGTTTTGAGACCTTGGCAGATAATCGGCGCTTTAAAGTGTATCGAGCCGCTAAATAGCAAGCGTCACTGCTGAGGCGACTATTTGCGTCTATGATGCCAATAGTAAGCCGCGTTCCAGCTACATGTGTAAAAGGAGATGGAAATGACAGGAAGCGTTCGTACGACAGCGGTAATTGGCAGTGCGTTGATCTTGGGCGGTTTGTTAGCGCTGGGGCTGGTGTGGGGAGGCAGTTACTTCAAAGGGGCTGCGGAGGTTTGGCAGCAATCTTCACGCAGCGTCACCGTACGTGGCTTGGCCGAGCGAGAAGTGGCGGCGGATATGGTGCTATGGCCACTCAACTATACTGTTAATGCCAATTCGCTTGCTGACTTAGAGCGGCAACTTTCCAGCAATGAGCAGTTAATTCGCCAATTTCTGGATGACCGTGGTTTCGATGAGGACAACGTAAGCGTCACGCCACCGCGTATTACTGATCAATTTAGCAATATGTATGGTGGCGAACGCCCAGACGAACGCTATCGCGCTGAGGCAACGTTGTTGCTACGTACTGATAATGTTGCTGGGGTGATAGATGCGGTGCCCCAAGCCACAGCGTTGGTACGTCAAGGCGTGCTGTTGTCGCCTAGCTATGAATACCGCACTGAGTTTTTGTTTACTGGCCTAGATGCGATTAAGCCCGACATGATTGCTGAGGCGACCGCTGATGCACGCAATGCAGCCCAGCAGTTTGCCGAAGATTCTGGTAGTGGCGTTGGGGGAATACGCCAAGCGACCCAGGGCTACTTCTCGATTGAAGATCTTGATAGCTATACACCCCATATTAAGCGAATCAGAGTCGTTACTACGGTGGATTACGCGTTAGTAGAGTAGTCTTTGCCGCCTCAAGTAGACGGTGATTTCATGCCCGGATAACGGATCGCTGTGACGGTGTAGAACGTCTCGCCATTGGGTGTGAGTACCGTGATATCGTCGTCTACTTCTTTCCCGAGCAGTGCTTTGGCCATGGGGGCGTCGATGCTGATCCAGCGTTTTTTAGTATCGATTTCGTCATGGCCAACAATTCTAAGATGAATTTGCTCTCCGCCTTCATCTTCCAAATCTACAAACGCGCCGAAAAAAACCTTGCTGGTGTCAGCGGGTAGGCGATCAACAATTTGCAGTTCGTCCAGCCGTTTTGTTAGGTAGCCAATACGCGCGATAACGCGGTTTAGCTCTTTTTTGTTATAGGTGTAATCGGCATTTTCACTGCGGTCACCCTGGGCGGCCGCTTCGCCAACTTTGGCCGAAATGGCGGGGCGTTTAACTCGCGATAGATGGTCCAGGACAGCACGTAGACGAGCCGCACCCTCTGCTGTGATCAGATTGCTCTTAGGTTGTTGGCGCGGGTCTTTCGCTGGGTCGCGCCAGCGCGTCATATTTCGGCCTTTCATTGCGTTTTTCACCTCCTCAAAGAGCACCAGCTTACGCTAATGGCAGTGGGGTTAACAAAGCGCTTATTTATTGGCGATTCATTCAAACGTTCGTTACATTATGGGTGTGGGGGGGCAAAACCCCAGAACCAAACGTATTGCTTGCTAGAAAGCACAAAAATAAATCAGGAGCTTATTATGCGCACATCCCCTTTTTCTCGTTTAGTCATTGCAGCGGCATTAGGTAGCGCCTTAGCGTTAGCCCCATTAAGCGTGTCGGCGTATGAAAGCGATGTGTTCTCGCTAAAGAATCGTTGGGAACACACGGTTACTGAGATGCCGGCTAACGAGCGTGAGAGCACGCTTAAAGCGCTGGCCAGTGAGGTTGAGCAGCTGGCTAACCAATATCCTGATCAAGCGGAGGTATTGGTCTGGCAAGGCATCGTGCTGGCTTCCTACGCACGTGAACGCGGCGGTCTTGGTGCCTTAGGCACCGCGGGTGATGCCCGTGATGTGCTGGAGAGAGCCATTGAAATCGACCCACAAGGCGGCAATGGCTCGGCTTATGTCACGCTGGGAGCGCTATACGACCGTGCCCCAGGCAGGCCGTTAGGCTTTGGTAACAGCGATACCGCTGAGCGCATGTTTCAGCGCGCGCTAGAGATTCGCCCAGACGGTATTGATGTGAACTACTATTATGCGGCGTTCTTGAAAGAAGAGGGCAATAGCCAAGCGGCTCGCGAGCATGCCCAGCGCGCGGTGAATGGTACTGCACGCGAGACCCGTCAAAAATCTGATGAAGCGCTGCGCCGTGATGCCGAGATACTACTTGGTGAGCTGTAGACCCTAAACCAAGGCGCTTAGCACTCAGAGTGATAGGCGCGCTAACGTTAATAGCCGCGTTAAGGTTGATAGCCGCGTTAAGGTTGATAGCCGCGTTAAAATTGATAGCCGCGTTAAGGTTGATAGGTGCATTGGCATTCCCAGTGGTAAGCATTGATAATAGAACGATTGTTAACACTGGGAGTGCTTCATGGCATCTAGCCCTAATCCATTAGTGCCCGATGCGTCGGCGCCGCCTCAGTTAGGCCGAGACGATGTCGAGCTTATTCAGCGAGAGACCCTTTATCAGGGGTTTTTTCGTTTGGAAGCCATAGAGCTGCGTCATCGTCTGTTCGAGGGCGGCTGGAGCAGCACGATGCGGCGTGAGGTGCATAACCGCTTTGATGCTGTTGGCGTGCTGCTTTACGACCCGGTTCGTGACGCACTGGTACTGGTGGAACAGTTTCGTGCTGGCGCGATTGACGATCCGCTTTCCCCTTGGAAGTTAGAGCTAGTGGCAGGGCTGGCAGATAAAGATGAATCCCTGGAGGAGGTTGCCCGCCGTGAGGCCATGGAAGAGTCAGGCTGCCAGGTTGGCGAACTGACTAAACTGCATACCTATTACCCAAGCCCTGGGGCGTGTAACGAACGCGTGACGCTATTTTGTGGTTTAGTCGATACCCAGGGGATGGGGGGAATTCATGGCCTGGATGATGAGCACGAGGATATCCGTGTTCATGTGGTGGCGTTTCCAACCGCATGGGAACTCTTGGAGCAAGGAAGACTCGATAACGCCATGTGCTTGATTGGGCTACATTGGTTAGCGAGCCAGCGCGCTTCACTGCGTGCTGCTTCTCATCGAGCAGCGACAGTGCCAAGCGAATCTGAAAAGGAGTGAACATGGCTAGAACCGCCTATGTCACCGATTTAAAGTCCCTGCAGGGCGAGTGTAGCGCCAACTATATGCGCATGCTTCGCTTGGTAGGTGATATGGAAAGTGGCCAGCGGCGTGATATCGCGCTGCATGGCGATGACCAGCATTTCGGCGATTTACATCTTAAAATTCTGGAGCAAGCGCCCTATACCACGATGGTGGAAGTGACCCAGAGTGGGCCGCTGGATGCGGTTATTGAAGGCCCCAGAATGCGTGTCCACCTCTACCATGACGTACGTATGGCAGAGGTGACTGATTTTCAGCGTGAGCGTCACTTCAGTGGTCGCTATCGTTATCCGAATGCCAGGATGCACCAGCCGGATGAGAAGCTGCAGCTAAATCGCTTCCTAGGCGAGTGGCTGGCGCATGGCTTAGCCCATGGCCATGCCTATGATATGCCGGAGTTACCCTGATGCGACTGGTTCAGATCACTGATTCGCACCTGCATGCCGATAAGGCGGCTCGCTCTCGGGCGGGAGTCCCGTGGCAGCAGTTTGAGCGTGTGCTGGAGGCGGTGATCGCTGAGCGGCCTGACATTGTCGTAGTTAGCGGGGATGTCAGCCAGGATGAGACGGCTGCTTCTTATGCATTGGCGCGCCAAGCGCTGGCATCATTGCCATGTCCATGGTTCTGGATTCCTGGCAATCACGATCAGCTTGCCTTCATGCAAGCGGAGCACCCGCTGGTGGAGGATGTCGATCTGGATCAATGGCGATTATTGCTGTTGGATACCCATGTAGAAGGCCAGCCATATGGCGAATTGGGTGCTGAGCGCTTAAGTGCACTGGCTGAGCGCCTAGAAGAAGATAGCCGCCCAACCTTGATTGTGATGCACCACCCCCCCGTTGATGTAGGCGCTGTGTGGATGGACGCGATTGGTCTTAAAGATCGCGATGCGTTTTGGCAACTGTTAAACCGCCACCCTCAGGTTGAGATCATTCTGTTTGGTCATGCCCACCAAGCCTATGCCCAGTCACACCGTACCGCGAATGGCAAGATTGATGTGTATGGTTGTCCTGCCGTCGCTGATCAGTTCTTACCCGGCGCTGAGCAGTTTACGATTGATGAAGCGTCTCGCCCCGGCTATCGAATCATTGACCTTCAGGGCAGTGATTGGCAGAGCTGGATTGAGCGTGTCGCCGTATAGTCTGTGCCTGTGATGACACTGTTAGGCAATAAAGATATAAAAAGATAGTTATTAATTCTTTTGGGTTATTATTGACTCGGCGTTACCCTATCCTCAAATAACCGTCTTTCGGCGACGTTACCGTTAGGCGGCAAATAGCGTTTGCACGTGCAAGCACCGTTTTATGAGGGAGTAGGTAATGAACCAGTTTTCTGCGCCGTCGGCGTCCCAGCGTCAGGTGTCTGCCACACCTGACGCGGCACGTTTGACCCATCTAAAGCAGCTAGAAGCTGAATCGATACATATTATCCGGGAAGTTGCCGCTGAGTTTAGTAACCCGGTTATGATGTACTCCATCGGTAAAGACTCCTCGGTAATGCTGCACTTGGCGCGCAAAGCCTTCTACCCGGGAACACCGCCATTCCCGTTGATGCATGTGGACACGACCTGGAAGTTTCGTGAAATGATCGAGTTTCGTAACCGCATGGCAGAAGAAGCGGGGATGGAGCTGATTGTGCATACCAATGAAGAGGGGCGGGCCGCCAATATCAACCCCTTCGACCACGGTAGTGCGAAATATACCGACATCATGAAAACCCAAGCGCTGAAGCAAGCGCTGGATAAGCATGGCTTTGATGCGGCTTTCGGTGGCGCACGGCGTGACGAGGAAGCCTCGCGCGCTAAAGAGCGTGTCTACTCCTTCCGCGATAAATACCACCGCTGGGATCCAAAGAGTCAGCGTCCCGAACTTTGGAATGTGTATAACGCCAATGTTAACAAGGGCGAGTCAATTCGCGTCTTCCCACTTTCGAATTGGACCGAGCTGGATATCTGGCAGTACATCTATCTTGAGTCGATTCCGATTGTGCCGCTTTACTACGCCGCCAAGCGTCCTGTGGTTGAGCGTGATGGCATGCAGGTTATGGTTGACGATGAGCGCTTGCCTTTGGCAACCGGTGAAGTGCCTGAAGAGAAGTTTGTGCGCTTCAGAACGCTGGGCTGTTACCCACTGACCGGTGCGGTGGAGTCAACGGCGGCGACACTGCCCGAAATTATTCAAGAGATGCTGTTGACCAAAACCAGTGAACGTAGTGGCCGTGCCATTGATCGTGACCAGGTCGGTTCGATGGAGAAGAAAAAGCGCGAAGGCTATTTTTAAGGAGTAGGTTCAATGGCTCATCAATCCAATTTAATTGCTGACAATATCGAGCAGTACCTTCACGAGCACGAAAACAAAGACCTGCTGCGCTTTATTACCTGCGGCAGTGTTGATGACGGCAAATCTACGCTGATCGGGCGTCTGCTGCACGACTCTAAAATGATCTTTGAAGATCAACTGGCGGCAATTACTCAAGCATCTAAAACCAGTGGTACGACCGGTGATACGGTTGATTTAGCGCTGTTGGTGGATGGCTTGCAGTCAGAGCGAGAGCAGGGCATTACCATTGATGTTGCCTACCGTTTTTTCTCCACCGAAAAGCGTAAGTTCATCATTGCGGATACCCCAGGACATGAGCAGTACACCCGGAATATGGCCACCGGCGCTTCAACGGCCAGCTTGGCGATTATTTTGATTGACGCCCGTTATGGGGTGCAGACCCAAACTCGTCGCCATAGCTTTATTGCCGATTTGCTGGGTATTCAGCACTTGGTGATTGCGGTAAACAAAATGGATTTAGTGGCGTTCTCCGAGCAGCGCTTTAACGAGATTGTTGACGAATACCGCGCGTTTGCCACCAACCTTAATGCACCGGATATTCGCTTTGTGCCGATGTCGGCACTCAATGGCGACAACGTCGTCAACCCAAGTGACCAGACAGCTTGGTACTTTGGTGCGAATTATGAAGGTAAAACGCTGATTGAGCTGCTGGAAAGTGTCGAGGTCAGTCGCGATCAAAATCTGACTGATTTACGCTTGCCGGTTCAGTACGTTAACCGCCCGAACCTGGATTTTCGTGGTTATTGCGGCACATTGTCGGCGGGCATTCTACACCCAGGCCAGGCAGTAAAAGCGCTGCCATCGGGTAAGACGTCACGAGTTGAGCGAATTGTGACGTTTGACGGCGACTTAAGCGCCGCTTATCCAGGCCAAGCAGTAACGGTCACCTTGGAAGACGAGATTGATATTTCCCGCGGTGATTGGATTGTCAGTGCTGACGCCGACATACCGCTCTCTAATGCATTTATGGCGGATATTGTATGGATGCATGAAGATGCGCTGGCGCCGGGAAAACTGTATGACTTTAAGCTCGCCACCCGAGATCTATCGGGGCAGGTAAGCGCCATCGAGTACCAGGTAGACGTTAATACACTTGAACGACATGCCACCGACTCGCTGGGCTTAAATGCGATTGCTCGCTGTGAAGTCGAGCTAACCGCCGCGATTCCAGTGGATGACTATCGCACCAGCCCAGGTACTGGTAGCTTTATCATCATCGACAGATTGACCAACGTAACGGTAGGCGCTGGCATGATTCGCGGAACTGCCGATGCCCGTGAGCAGGTCAGTGGTGCTACTGATTGGGCAGCCTTTGAGCGTGATTTGAACGCGCTGGTGCGTAAGCATTTTCCGCACTGGGAAGCGAAGGATGTGCGCGACTTACTGCGTTAGTAGGGTCTGTTAGCAAGTACTGGTAAGAGGTACTGATAGCAAGTACTGGTAAGAGATATTTGAGCGGAGCCAAAAAGCCGCCTGGGTCATTGACCAAGGCGGCTTTTACGTTTGGGGTAGCGCTACTGAGTGTTAGATGAAGACTGCGCGTTAGGGAAAAACAGCTGTTGGCCGTTGACGTCAAAATTGGCAATCGCTTGCTGTCCTTCTTCAGACACCAGCCACTGGTGCCACTGAGCTGCTAAATCATGCTTCAAGTGCGGGTGCCGCTGTTCAGAAAGCAGCAGAGAGCCGTACTGATTAAACAGCGCATCGTCGCCTTCAAAGAGCAGTGTTAAGTCTTGTGGGTTTTCAAACGCTACCCAAGTGGCACGGTCAGTAAATGTGTAGGCGTTCATGCCTGCAGCGGTGTTTAGGGTTGGTCCCATCCCGCTACCTAACTCGCGATACCACTCTCCTTGGGGAGTTACCTCGGCACTTTCCCATAAACGCAGTTCGGCACGGTTGGTTCCGCTATCATCGCCACGGGATGCAAAGGGCGATTCGCTTTCCGCAATACGTGCAAACGCTTCGGTGACGTTGGCACTACTGCTAATATCTGCAGGATCATCGCTGGGCCCGACAATTACAAAGTCGTTATACATTACGTCCAGGCGCTCGCTGGCGTAGCCATCGGCGACAAACTGCTCTTCGCCTGCCGTGTCATGTACCAGCAGACTATCGGCATCTCCGCGGCGGGCAATCTCAAACGCTTGCCCTGTTCCTACGGCTACGACGCGTACATCGATGCCTGTGGCGTCGGTGAAAGTAGGAATAATCGCGTCAAATAGCCCTGAGTTTTCAGTCGAAGTCGTTGACGCTAAGGTGATGAAGTCATCGTTAGCGAGCAGTGAGGCACTCCACGAGAGGCCTACTAAGCCAGATAAGCTAGCGGTAGCCAACGTTGTGGTTTTTTTCATAGGGTTGCTCCTGGGGTTACCAAACAAGTTCACCGCGAATAAAAGCTTCCGCTTGCGTGGAAGCTGGCGTGTTAAAAAAGTGTTGGGCCTGCGTGTGCTCTAGCACTTGGCCGCTATACATAAACACCACCTCATCAGCTAGGCGGCGTGCTTGATGCAGATCGTGGGTGGTCATAATGATGCGCGTGCCATTCTGATGAAACTCATTGACTGCATCTTCGACCGCCTTGATAGCAGCGGGATCTAAAGCAGATGTAGGCTCATCTAGGAACAGCACGGCAGGGTTAAGTAACCAGGCGCGGGCAAGCGCAAGGCGCTGCTGTTCGCCGCCGGAGAGCACCCGCGCAGGACGTTTGGCAAGCGCGACTAAGCCAAATTTTTCGAGTGCCTGCAGGGCCATATGTTTGCGCTGCCGACGTGGGGCTCCGCTAACCGCCAGGGCATAGGTCAAATTATCGATTGCCGAACGGCGCAGCAGCACCGGACGCTGAAACACCATGGCTTGGGCGGGCGGCGCTGCCTGCCAACGAACGTGGCCACTACTTGGAGTGAGCAGGCCGTGGGCCAAACGCATTAACAGGCTCTTTCCTGCGCCGTTGGGCCCCATAATCAGTGTGCGCTGGCAGCCCGAGAGTGTCAGCGTAGTAGGGGCGAGTAAACGATGGCCGCGATGCTCAAAACTGACCTGCTCAAAATGTAGCGTAGGCACGGTCGTCATAAGAGACTGGGGGAAACTCGCTGATGGAAAAATAGACGCGTTCATCCTAACCGCCTCTTAGCCGTTTCACTGACCATGTGGGCCAATGCATTAATCAGCGTTACAAGGCTAAGCAGCACTATGCCCAATCCCAACGCGAGGGGGAGGTTGCCTTTACTGGTTTCCAACACAATGCTGGTCGTCATTACGCGGGTGACGCCATCGATATTGCCACCGACAATCATCACTGCACCGACTTCAGCGCTAGCGCGGCCAAAGCCTGCGAGTATCACGGTTAATAGTCCGAAACGCGCGTCCCACAGTAGAGTAGGCATCATCCGTAGCTGTCCCAGGCCAAGGGAGCGCAGCTGTTCGGCGTACTCGTTATGCAGTGTTTCGACTTGTTGGCGAGTAAGCGCGGCAATAATCGGAAAGACTAAAATGACTTGTGCAATCACCATGGCCGTTGGCGTAAACAGCAGCCCAAACTGGCCTAGTGGGCCGGCGCGGGAAAGCAGCAGATAGACACATAACCCAGCGACCACTGGGGGAAGGCCCATGAGCGCATTGAGCAGCACAATCAACGCATTGCGGCCAGGGAAACGCCAAAGAGCAAGGGCAGCACCTAGTGGTAATGCCAGTACACAAGCAAGCAGTACGGCCAGCAGCGACACCTGCAGTGACAGTGTCACGATAGCGATGAGTCCCTGATCCATGCCTAGAATCAGTGCAAACGCCGTGTAAAAGGGGTTCTCAGTTGGGAACATTGCCGCTCGCACCCCCATTTTTATAATTCAGCATCGTTTTAACAACTGACATCGTGTGTATTTAAACACCCCGGGTGCATTAACTAGCATCATGTACGCAAACTTGATGTAATGCACTGTAGTCTGAAATATATGCAGCTATATGCAGTAAATGGCGAGGTGTATACACATGTTAAGGGAGTTCCTCACCACGGCAGAGGTGGCCGACTATCTGCGCTTAAAAGAGCGGAAGGTGTATGACTTGGTGCGCCAGGGGCAGATACCTTGCAGCCGTGCTACCGGAAAATTGCTCTTTCCTCGTCAGCATATCGATATGTGGGTGCTTAGCCACTTAGAAGGTGACCAAGCATTGCGTTCACCGCTGCCGTTGATATTGGCAGGTAGCCAAGATCCACTATTGGAGTGGGCGGTTCGCGAAAGCGGTAGTGATTTGGCTTCACTGTGCCACGGTAGTGGTGATGGCCTGCGCCGCTTGATGGAAGGAAAAGCGATGCTAGCGGGGATTCACTTACTCAACTTTGAATCCGGGCGCTATAACGAGCCAGCGGCACTAGGGCTGGGCGGTGTGCGAGACTTAATCGTGCTGCATTGGGCGAAGCGCCAGCAAGGGTTGCTCGTGGCGCCGGGCAATCCGCTGGGTATTCAAACGCTCAGTGATATTGCTCGCCAGGAGGTGACGCTTGCCCACCGTCAGCCTGATGCAGGTGCGGCTCAATTACTGCGTTGTCTGCTACAGCAGTCAGCGATTGAACCGAGCACGCTCAATTGGGCCGCTAACGTTTCGTTGAGCGAAGATGATTTAGCCCTTTCCATTGCTCAAGGTGAAGCGGACGTTGGGCTTGGGGTCGAAGCTGCAGCCCATCGCCAACAGCTACACTTTATACCGCTAATTGAAGAGTCATTTGACTTGGTAATGCACCGCCGAAGCTACTTCGAGCCAGCGGTTCAGGCGCTGATCTCATTTGCTCGCCAGGAGCGTTTTATCCAGCGGGCGGGGGCGTTGCAAGGCTATAACGTGAGTGACCTGGGAAAAGTGTTGTATAACGCTTAGCAATGAGGCTTTGGCGGTTGAGGGACATCCGCCATTACGCCACACTGGTGAGCGGTTAGCCATTTAACAGAGCCATCACAGGAAGTGAACAATGTTGAGAATAGCGCAAAATATAGCGGTTACCGATGACGTGGCTGAGTGTTTTTCGTGTGGGTGCCAATAATGGCGTGGTACCACCAGTGGGCAAGCTTTGCCAAAAGGCTTGCCCATGTTATTGCAAAGCCTATGAAGCGCGACAGCGGTCATGGGGGGGTAATGGTGCATCCCTACCGTGGTTATGGCTCTCATCAAGAGGTGTTTGTGATGGGGCGCGTATTTCGCCAGGCCGCATTAGGTCGGGCGATACCTCGGCGAGGTATGTTGCGGGACACTGCAGATGTTGCTCGGCGTATCTTTCGACGCGGCCTTGCGAATGCCAAAGTGGAGATACGCATTGGCGATAATCAGCTGTGTTTAACGACTGACCGCGACGGTTACTTTGACGCTCACTTGCCGATCAGTACTGCATTACCGGTTGATATTTCCTGGCATCGTGCCGATATCATGGTTCATGCTGACGGCCACCCGCCAATCCGCACCAGCGTTGAAGTTTACGTACCGCCTCCCGAAGCAGACCTGTTGGTGATCAGTGATATTGACGACACCGTGATGTTCACCGGCGTCGCTGAAAAACTTAAAATGCTGTACCGCTTGTTTGTCCGCAAACCACATCGGCGCACGGCTTTTCCAGGGGTGGCATCGCTTTATCAGGCGTTGTATCGAGGGGAAACTGAAAAAGCTGAACGGCCTATTTTGTATGTTTCCAGAGGGCCCTGGGCGATCTATGAGATGTTGGAAACCTTCTTTCAGCTTAACCGTATTCCTGTTGGGCCTATTCTATTCCTACGCGAATGGGGAATTTCTCTGCGCCGTCCGTGGCCTCGGCGGGCTGAAGCGCATAAGCGTGATTTGATCGACCGCATGTTAGCGCTCTATCACGATATGCCGTGTATTTTGATTGGTGACAGTGGCCAGCACGATCCAGAGGTTTATACCGAGGTGGTGAAGGCATATCCGACACGCATCAAAGCGGTCTATATTCGTCGGGTTGATAAAGACCCACAACGGGAAGAGGCCATTCAGCGTTTACGGGATGAACTTGCCCATACTGATTGTGAATTAGTACTCGCCGCTGACAGTATTTTGATCGCCGAACATGCTTACTCTAAAGGCGATATTTCTGTCAGAGGTTTGCAAGCTGTACAACGGGATGTGGACGCGCACCACAATGCCCCTAGCTAGTTGCAGTTGAGTGCGCCTGTTTTATGCTCATGGTAAAACTAAACACGGGTTTGCGGGTCGTTAACTTAGGTTCTTAATCAGCGGTGAGTGTGATCATGGTCATTGTGTTAATCGTATTGGCGCTGGCCATTTTTGTTCTGCCTAACCTATGGGCAAAGTGGGTGTTAAAACGCCACACTCGTGGACGGGATGACTATCCGGGGACTGGCGCAGAGCTTGCCGAGCACCTGCTACGCCGTTTAGGGGTTGAAGGCGTGAGAGTGGAGCGTAGCGAATTTGGCGATCATTACGACCCGGAATCGCGATGCGTGCGCCTTACCCCAGACTGCTATGATGGCCGCTCGCTGACGGCGGTGACCGTTGCTGCCCACGAGGTTGGCCACGCTATTCAACACCATGAAGGTTATGCGCCTCTGCTAGCCCGCAGCCGTTTGGTTCAACTAGCGCAAAAGGCAGAAAAACTGGGGGCTATTTTAATGATGGCCGCACCCTTTTTGTTTGTGCTCACAAGGTTGCCTGGTGGGCTAGCAGCGGTGATTGCTATGGCCGTCATTAGTTTTGGCACCGCCGCGCTAGTGCATCTCGTAACGCTGCCCGTTGAGTTCGATGCCAGCTTTAACCGTGCACTGCCACTGCTAAAAGAGTACGTGCCGCCCTATGACATGCCCGGCGCTCGCCATGTGCTTACCGCCTGCGCATTCACCTACGTAGCTGCTTCCTTGGCCAGCGTGATGAACCTTGGCCGTTGGCTGGTAATTTTGCGGCGTTGAGATTAGCGAGCGCTGGCCAAGCCCTGTTGAATAACAAAAAAACCAGCCCATCGGCAAATGCCAGTCAGGCTTAACTGACTGGCATTACGCTCTATTGAGCGGCTTTTTTGTCGTATGGGCAATTTGAGATGCTTACTTCTTGATCATCCGATAGCCGAACAACAATACCAATGCGCCTACGATAGCGGTCACAAAACTACCAAAGCTAAAGTCGCCCATGGTGCCAAGACCAACGAATGAACCAATCCAGCCGCCAACGAATGCGCCAGCAATGCCAAGAAGAATAGTGATGATAAGACCACCTGGATCCTTACCAGGCATAATCATTTTTGCAATAACACCGGCGATAAGACCGAATAGAATCCACGCTAAAAAACCCATCTTTACTCCTTGATAAATATTCTATTGGTGAGCTTGTGCCTATATGAGCGATGACATTATGGGCTATCTTATAACGATCTAAGTAATTAAGAACTGTTACTAAAAAACCTGTCATTAACAGTACGATCATGACACGCTTGTTTGACACAAGCGTATGACACAGCCCATCAACATTCGTTTCGATTGGCGATAATCACCGCACGGCGTGGTGCAGGATAGCCTTCAATAGTGCGAGCTGGATCGCTGGGATCAAGAAAATCCGCTAGCGATTGATAGGTCATCCACTCGGTTGAGCGCTGTTCGTCAAGCGTTGTTAGCGCTTCGTCGACCACTCGCACATTGGTAAAACCGCACCGTTCTAGCCAGTGACATAGCGCTTTTGAAGAGGGCAGGAAGTAAACATTAGGCATCGCGGCGTAGCGTTCGCCGGGTACAAACACGGTTTGCTCATCGCCTTCCACCACTAGCGTTTCTAGTACCAGTTCACCGCCAGGGGCTAACGCCTCTTTTAGTTGCTGCAAATGCTCAAGTGGCGAAGGGCGGTGGTAGAGCACGCCCATGGAAAATACCGTATCGAAAAACCCCAGCTTTTCCGGCACATCTTCAATGCCTACCGGTAGAAACTGCGTGCGACCGCCGTCGGCATTGCCAACGAAGTGTCGCACCGCCTGAAACTGCCAATAAAAACGTGGTGAAGGGTCAATCACAAGCACAAAGGCTGCGCCTTCTCCAGCCATGCGCCAAGCGTGGTAGCCGCTGCCACCACCAACATCCAATACTTTACGGTACTTTAGCGGCGCAAGATGCGGGGCGACTCGTTGCCATTTCCAGTCGGAGCGCCACTCGGTATCGATATCAATGCCACCCAACCGAAAGGGGCCTTTGCGCCAGGGCGATAGTTTGCGCAGCAGGTTAAAGCACTGACGCTTTTGGCTATCGCTCAAAGCGACATCAACGCTCACTGTATCGCTGATAAGATCGACGTGGCGCTCCTCGGGCAGAGCAGGCAGTTTGGCAACTGCCTTTTCCCAAGCGGACAGGTCGCCATGGCGCTGGCGATCTAATCCCCTGGCCAGCTGTTCGGGCAGCTTGGCAAGCCAGGGTGTCAGTGTGGCATCCTGGCTAGCTTGATCTAAAAATGCCTGATAAAGCGCGCGATGATCATCGGGTAACAGCGGCACCTTAATCCTCCTTGAAGGCGATCAGCGAGGTAAAGTTCAAGTACTGGAACCAAGTCATTGAGCGCGGAAAGCCTGCTAGGGCTAAGCGGCCATGTAAGGCATCAAGCGTGTCGGGAATCAGCACGTTTTCCAGAGCAGTGCGCTTTTGGCTGATTTCCATATCGCTATAGCCATTGGCGCGCTTGAAGTCATGATAGCGCTCAACCCGCCACGCGTTGTCCCGTTCATCGGCATCGATGGTTTTCTCCGATAAAATCAGTACGCCGCCCGGTTCAAGGGCATCATAAAGCCGCTTTAGCAGCGCATCGCGATCGGCAGGGGGAAGAAACTGCAGTGTAAAGTTGAGAATGATCATGCCGGAAGGTGCATACTCCAGCGTGCGTATGTCGGCCTCCTCGATCTGCATGGCATGGTCTGGGCACTCTTCCAAAAAGGTTTGCTTGGCCCTAGCCACCATGGCGGGTGAAAGATCCACACCGGTATAGCGGAAGGCATCAGCAGGAAGGGCGCCCGCCAGTGCCAGGCCGGATGCGCCCAGCGAGCAACCTAGGTCGTAAACGTGAGCGCCATGGCGCAAATGGCGTTGGGCAATTAAGCTCAACATGCCGAGGATTTGCCCGTAACCGGGCACCGAGCGGCGAATCATATCAGGGAAACAGGCAACGACCTGTTCGTCGAAAGAGAACCTTGCCACCTTATCTAAGGGTGTTGAAAAGATAGCGTCGCGGTAAGATGCATCACTCATGGGCAAGCCAGGATTATTAATGAGGCTGGGTAGTTTACGCGCCCTTGATACACCAGAACAGACCTGTTTATAACAGATTCCTGCCGCACGGAAGGACGCCAAAGGAGAGGGCATATGGCTTCAGCAGCACGCACAACCCCCGATACACTACCCGCATGGCAGATGTTGAAGCATCATGCTGACACGCTACAGCACGTACACTTAAAAAATTTGTTCGGTGACGACGACAGTCGCTGGTTGAACTTTACGCGCCAAGTGGCGGGTTTAACCTTGGATTTATCAAAACAGCGTTGGGATGACGACACCCTTGAACACTTGCTGGCACTGGCGCATGAAGCAGGAATGCCTGGGGCGATTGATGCCCTGCTGAGTGGCAAACGTGTCAACGTTAGCGAAAATCGCCCCGCTCTACACACCGCTTTACGTTTACCTGCGGATGCCACGCTTGAAGTAGAAGGGGAAGATGTGGTGGCCGCTGTACATGACAGCCTTGCCCACATGGAGCGCTTGGTGCAACGCTTGCAGGCGGGGCAGTGGCGGGGGGCAACCGGTAAGCCGATCCGTCATGTGGTGAATTTAGGTGTCGGCGGCTCGGATCTTGGCCCGTTAATGGTCACCCATGCGTTGGCAGATTATCGCCCAAAAGAGGGGCACTCATTGGACGTGCACTTTGCGTCTACCATGGATGGCTCCCAACTGGCGGATTATCTAAGTCGCTTTAACCCTGAAACAACCCTATTTGTTTTATCGTCCAAGTCGTTTACCACTATCGACACGCTCTCCAATGCGAATACGGCCAAAGACTGGCTGTTAGGAAGGCTATCTGAGCATGGCGATCTTCCCAGTGCCGCGCCATTAAGCGCAGCGTTAATTGTTCGCCAGCACTTCATCGGTGTGTCGGCGAGCCCTGAAAAGATGAGTGAGTGGGGCATTTCCTCCGATCACCAGCTGATGTTCTGGGATTGGGTCGGTGGGCGTTACTCCTTGTGGGGCACTATCGGCCTACCTATTGCGCTCGTCGTCGGCATGGATAACTTCCGCGAACTGTTGGCGGGAGCCCATGCAATGGACTGCCACTTCCGTGATGCACCGATGGAAGAAAACCTACCAGTACTGCTGGGGTTAGCGGGTATTTGGAACGTCAATTTCCTAGATATTCGTGCCCATTCGATACTGCCCTACGATGGGCGCTTAGAGTACTTTGCTGCCTATCTTGAGCAGCTTGAGATGGAGTCCAACGGTAAGTCGGTGACTCGCCAAGGCCAGGCGGTGAATTATTCAACGTGTCCGGTACTTTGGGGGCAGCTTGGCCCCAACGCTCAACACGCCTTTTATCAGTTACTTCACCAGGGCACCCAGCCAGTGGTGTGCGATTTTATAGCGCCGCTGAAGCGCTACGATGAGGTGGAGGACCCGGATACGCGTCGCCATCTAAAGGCACAGCACCGCCTAGCGCTGGCGAACTGCTTTGCTCAATCACGAGTACTGATGCTCGGGGATGACGCCCTAGAGGATGATGGCCCCCGCCCAGAGCATAAGCGTTACCGTGGGAACCAGCCCTCTACAACGGTCCTGTTGGATAAGCTAACACCCTTTACGCTGGGGGCACTGATTGCCCTGTATGAGCACAAAGTGTTTGTACAGGCGGTCATTTGGGATATTAACCCGTTTGATCAGTGGGGCGTTGAGCTAGGTAAGAAAATTGCCACCGACACCCAGGCGATCATTGATGGCGGCGGTGATATTTCCCGTATGGATGCTTCCAGCCGCGGCTTGATTGAGGCGTTTTGGGCAGCGGAGCAGGAGTAGCACGCTATTGTGATTTTCATGGCTGGATATACAGCTTTTTGCTTTTCCGCTATCCTGTGCCTTTTTGCCAGCCGCTAATGACTCGTTGCAGTACGTTTTATTTCAGTACGCTTTGTTTCAAGTACTTAACAGCGGCTGCTAGCGCTATTTTTTTAGGAACCGATGTTACATGACCCAGTTTGATGCCTCCCAGTACGGCGCGAGTTCCATCGAAGTCCTGTCAGGGCTCGAGCCGGTGCGTAAGCGTCCCGGTATGTACACCGACACCTCGCGGCCAAATCACCTTGCTCAAGAGGTGATTGATAATAGTGTCGATGAGGCCCTCGCAGGGCATGCATCGGCTATCAGCGTGGTGCTGCATAGCGATGGCGCCATCGAAGTGCAGGATAACGGCCGTGGCATGCCAATCGATATGCATCCTGAACATGGTGTGTCGGGCGTCGAGCTCATCTTCACTAAGCTCCACTCGGGTGGCAAATTTTCCTCCTCCAGCTATCGCTTCTCGGGTGGTTTGCATGGGGTTGGCGTATCGGTGGTTAATGCCTTATCGCGCCGTTTAGATGTTGAAGTTACGCGTAATGGCGCGCGCCATGCCATGGCCTTTGAGTTTGGCGAAAAAGTCGAAGAGCTACACGAAATTGGTAAAGCGGCGAAAAAAGCGACAGGCACTCTCGTGCGTTTCTGGCCCGATGAGAGCTACTTTGACAGCCCAAAGCTTGCCCTTTCAAAGTTAAAGCACTTGTTGCGTGCCAAGGCCGTGCTGTGCCCTGGGCTGGCGGTGACGCTAGTAGAGCCTGATGGCACCAAAACGGAATGGGCCTATGCCGATGGCTTGAAGGACTACCTAGCTGAAGCTACCGATGGCTATGACGTGGTGCCGAATGAGCCCTTTGTCGGCCATTTTAGCGACGATGAGCATGGCGTTGACTGGGCGATTCAGTGGTTGCCTGAAGGCGGCGACGCATTGTTGGAAAGCTACGTGAACCTGATTCCCACGCCCCAGGGCGGCACCCATGTTAATGGCTTCCGTTCAGGATTGTTGGAAGCGCTGCGGGAGTTCTGTGAATACCGCAGCCTGTTGCCCCGCGGCATTAAGCTGACCGCCGACGATTTATGGGAGCGAGCCTCTTTCGTGCTTTCGGTTAAAATGCTTGATCCTCAGTTTGCCGGGCAGACCAAAGAGCGGCTCTCCTCACGCACGATTGCGGGCTTCGTATCGGGGGTGTTGAAAGATGCTTTCTCGCTTTGGCTTAACCACCACATTGAACAGGCCGAACAGCTGGCCGAAATGGTGATTAGCGCCGCTCAGCAGCGCCAGAAAAAGTCCAAAAAGGTCGCCCGTAAAAAGGTGACTTCTGGCCCCGCGCTGCCAGGCAAACTGGCTGACTGTTCCGGTCAAGACCCTGCCCTTAGTGAGCTGTTTTTAGTCGAAGGCGACTCGGCAGGTGGTAGCGCCAAACAAGCGCGCAACCGAGAAACTCAAGCCATTCTTCCGCTGCGCGGAAAAATCCTCAATACCTGGGAAGTCGATACCCACGATATCTATGGCTCTCAGGAAGTGCACGATATTGCTGTGGCGATTGGCGCCGACCCTGGCAGCGCAGATCTTGAAAAACTGCGCTACCACAAAATTTGTATCCTGGCGGATGCGGACTCCGATGGCTTGCACATTGCAACGCTGCTGTGCGCGCTGTTTGTAAAGCACTTCCCCAGCCTTGTGGATGCTGGGCATGTGTTTGTTGCCATGCCACCGCTTTATCGAATCGACTTAGGCAAAGAAGTGCACTATGCCCTGGATGAGAGCGAGAAAGCCGCCATTCTCAAGCAGTTGGCGAAAAAACGTGGTACGCCTAATGTTCAGCGCTTTAAAGGCTTGGGTGAAATGAGCCCGCTACAGCTGCGTGAGACCACTATGTCAGTGGAAACCCGTCGTTTGGTGCAGTTAACGCTGGATGAGGGCGATGGCACGCTGGAAATGATGGATATGTTGCTGGCCAAAAAGCGCGCCGGTGACCGCAAAAAGTGGCTGGAAGATTACGGCAATCTTGCTGATGTAGAGGTGTAGTGACCGCTATACCAGTTGTAAACACCAGAGGTGTCAGCCGAACCCGCTAGGCAAACGTTAACAGGCATTATTACAGTGCCATGTTATTTGGCCGATAGTTGAATAGGTAGCCTACATACTAAGACGCGTAAAAAAAACGCTCATAGACAGGGGAATAACTTTGTTCAACACAATCTCTCGGCAGTTAACATTGTCTGCAGTGGTGCTCACACTACTCATGGCTGTCAGTATTTACGGCGTGATGGCTTGGCGTGGCCAGCCATTGGTGATCGATGCAAGCCAGTCATTGATTGAGCGGACGGGTGGCTCTATCGTAAATGCGCTGAATGGCCAGTTGGCTCGCGTCGAGGGGAATACCTCGAGCTTAGCAGCGCTGGCCGAGTCGCTTCCCCAAGATGAAGCGATTTACCGGCAAGCACTGCCCAATGTGGTCGACGATAACGGCAATATGACGATTGCCGGAGGCGGTATTTGGCCTGAGCCAGACGCATTTTCGCCAGGTTTTGAGCGCTTTAGTTTTTTCTGGGCACGGAATGCTCAGGGAACGTTGGAGTTTCTGGATGACTACAACGCAAGCACTATTGCGCCTTATCATGACGAAGCATGGTACAGCAGTGCCCGCGATGCCGCGCCAGGGCAGTGCGTTTGGTCTGCCGCGTACCGCGACCCAGCGACAGGGGTTGCCATGGTGACCTGTAGTGTTCCGTATTATATCGATGGCGCTTTTTCAGGAGTGGCTACCATTGATATGCAGCTAGGCGGCGTGGCCGAGTTTCTTGCAGAAAATGGCGGTGGCACAGGCGGCTACGCCTTTGTACTGGATAATGAGCGCAATGTCATTGACCTGCCGGGGGTAGAGCAAGCCTCGGATGAGATGAAGCGTTTAGCGGACGTTGCCCGTGATATGCCCTGGCTTCAGCCCGTTGTTACGGCGGTAACTGCTGGCCGTGAACAAGCGAGTGTCGAAAACGCAGGCGTGTTAGCAGAACCTGCAGAGGTGCGCTTGTTTGATATGCCACGTACGGGGTGGACGCTAGGGTTAGTAACGCCTAGCGAGCAGGTTACGGCTTTGGCACGCACGCTAACACGTGATCTGCTGCTATTTATTGTCCCCTTACTGGCACTCTTGCTGGGGCTTGGATGGTGGGGTGGGCGCATTTTGCTAGCGCAAATACGCAGTACTACCCGCCAAATCGATCAGCTAGGGCAGGATGACTCGAGTCGCGAGCTGACGATCTATCGCGAGGATGAGATTGGCGAGCTGCGCCGTGCTGTTAACCGCTACTCGGAGAAGCTGCAGCGGCTATTTGGCGACGTGCGGAGTGTGGCCGATGCCATTGCCAGCGAGTCTACTGAAATTGCGGCAGGCAATACGGAGCTTTCTAGCCGAACAGAACAGCAGGCGGCTTCTCTTCAGGAGACGTCATCAACGATGGAAGAGATGGCGGCTACGGTGAAGCGCAACGCTGATAACGCTCAAGAGGCAGACCTGCGGGCAAAAGAGTCAGCGGATAAAGTGAAGCGCGGCGGTCAACAGGTATCGAGGCTGGCGCAATCCATGGAAGCGATCAACGAAAGCTCTGTTGAAGTCGCTTCAATTGTTCAAGTAATTGAAAATATTGCTTTTCAAACCAATATATTAGCGCTGAATGCCTCAGTAGAAGCAGCGCGTGCGGGTGAGCACGGAAGAGGCTTTGCGGTGGTTGCCAGTGAAGTACGTGAGCTTGCTTCGCGTAGTGCTACGTCGGCCAGAAATATTAATGAGCTGATCAAAACCACCTCTGAACAGATCGCGACGGGCAGCGGTTATGCTCAACAAGCTGAGTCGGCGATGAAAGAGATTGTGGGCGCCATTGAGGAAGTAACGGCACGCATTAGCGAAATTAGCCAAGCTTCCAGCGAACAAACCAATGGCATTGATGAGATTAACCGTGCGGTAACGCAGATGGATACGGTGACCCAGCAGAATGCGGGTTTGGTTAGCCAAGCCGCAGGGGCTGCTAATGAACTGTCGTTACAAGCCCAGCGCTTAAAAGGTTTGCTAGACGAGTTTCACGGCGGTGCGCAGGCGGCATCCCAGGCTCCGGCATTGTCGAATGCATCGCATGAAAAGTATCAGTTAACATAGCGTGCCATGCTAAGTGGCCGCGTGTCCGCTTATCAGCCGCCCCGACTGGGGCGGTTTTGTTGTTAAGGTAGGATATGATCGACATGGATATTCAGGTAGCAGAGGGTGACGTCGAACGGCTGTCCCTGCGCGATTACACTGAAAAAGCGTACCTCGACTACTCGATGTACGTCATTTTAGACCGCGCCTTGCCCAATATTGGCGATGGGATGAAACCTGTGCAGCGGCGGATTATTTACGCCATGCGTGAGTTGGCGCTACACGCCAATGCCAAGTACAAAAAGTCGGCGCGTACTGTCGGTGATGTACTGGGTAAGTTTCACCCCCATGGCGACGGCGCGTGCTATGAAGCAATGGTGCTAATGGCCCAGTCGTTTAGCTATCGCTATCCACTGGTAGATGGGCAAGGCAACTGGGGGAGTCCTGATGACCCCAAATCCTTTGCCGCCATGCGCTATACCGAAGCCAAGCTGTCTAAGTTTGCAGAAGTGCTGCTTAGCGAGTTAGGCCAGGGTAACGTGGACTGGACTCCCAATTTCGATGGCACGATGCAAGAGCCGGTAGTGCTTCCAGCGCGTTTACCGCACGTGTTACTCAACGGCGGGACTGGCATCGCGGTGGGGATGGCAACCGATATTCCACCTCACAACGTGTCAGAGGTGGTGGAGGCAACCTGCCACCTGTTGCGGAACCCGGCAGCGACCACTGTCGACCTGATGGAATTTGTACCGGCCCCCGACTTTCCTACCGATGCCGAAATCATCACCCCGAAAGAAGACCTGCGTAAGCTCTACGAATCAGGCCGTGGTTCGGTCAAGCTGCGCGCTCGCTATGTGCGCGAAGAGGCCAATATCGTAATTACCGCGGTGCCTTATCAGGTCAGCGGTGCCAAGGTGCTGGAGCAGATCGCCGCGCAAATGCAGGCCAAAAAGCTGCCGATGGTAGCTGACCTGCGAGATGAGTCGACCCATGAAGAGCCTACTCGCCTGGTAATTGAACCTCGCTCTAACCGGGTGGATGTTGAAGCGCTGATGGCGCACTTGTTTGCCACCACGGATTTAGAAAAGAACGTGCGGGTGAACATGAACGTGATCGGCCTGGATGGCCGCCCCCGGGTGATGCCGCTACCCGATATGCTGAGCGAGTGGTTGCGCTTTAGGCGAGCGACAGTACGCCGTCGTTTAGAGCATCGTTTAGGTAAAGTCGAAGATCGTCTGCATATTCTTGAAGGCCTGCTAACGGCTTACCTCAACCTTGATGAAGTGATCCGTATTATTCGTGAAGAGGATGAGCCTAAGCCAGCGTTGATTGCGGCGTTTGGTCTGTCTGAGCGGCAAGCCGAGGCGATCCTAGAGCTGCGACTGCGCCATCTTGCCAAGCTGGAAGAGATGAAGATTCGCGGCGAACAAGATGAGCTGGAAAAAGAGCGCAAATCGCTGCAAGGCTTGTTGGGTAGTGAAGCTAAGTTAACCACGTTAATTGAAAAAGAGATCCGCGCGGCGGGTAAAGAGCATGGTGATGCGCGTCGTTCGCCGCTGGTTGAGCGTAGTGAAGCAAAAGCGCTTTCTGAAGTAGAGTTGTTAGGCGCTGACCCAATTACCGTCGTGTTGTCGGAAAAAGGCTGGATTCGTGCGGCGAAAGGCCATGATATCGATCCGGAAGGGCTCTCCTATAAGGCTGGCGATAGTTTCCAACTAGCGGCTCGGGGTAAAACCAATCAACCCTTGGTGTTGCTAGATGACACTGGCCGTGCCTATACCCTAGCGGCACATAACTTACCTAGTGCTCGGGGTCAGGGTGAACCCGTTACCGGCCGTGTCAACGTATCGGCCGGTGCGCGAATGGCAGGGCTAATGCTGGCGTCGCCCACTAAACGCTACGTATTGGCCAGTGATGGTGGCTATGGCTTTATCGCGCAGCTTGAGGCTCTGACAGGTAAAAATAAAGCCGGTAAAGCGGTGCTAAGTGTTCCTAAAGGGTGCAGCGTTATGGCGCCAGTGGAAGTGCCGGAAGGCCAAGGCCATTGGGTGGCATCGGTTTCCAATGAAGGCAGGCTGCTGCTGTTCCCGTTAGACCAATTACCTGAAATGGCTAAAGGGAAAGGCAATAAAATGCTCGATATTCCCGGCCCGCGTGCGGCTCGTCGTGAAGAGTTCGTGCGCGATATTGCCGTTGTGGCAGAGGGGGGAGAACTCATTATTCATGCTGGTAAGCGTAAGCTAACCCTGAAGGCCGATGATCTCGCGTATTATCGTGGTGAGCGCGGTAGGCGAGGCAGCAAACTGCCCCGCGGTTTCCAAAAAGTAGATTGTTTAGAGGCAGGGGAGTAAGTCATGGCAACACGTTATTTGATTCGTGCGACCGGGGTTGCGCGCCCAGGGCAGTTAGCTGGCCTGGGAAATGCGTTGGCGGCTGGGCGTGCCCGGCTGTTGGATATTAATCAAAGCGTGACGTTTGGCATGCTCTCTTTGGAAATACTGGTGGGGCTTGATCAGGACAGCGCTTTAGAAGCCGCGCTTAGTGAAGCAGGAGATACGCTCGGTTTAGACGTGCAGGCAATAGCGGTAAGTGGTGACGATTATCAGCGCTGGAGTGAGCAAGCCAGCCAACCGAGGCTTATCTTAAGCCTGTTAGCCCCCAAGCTGCCTGCCGGCATATTAGCTGAAGTAGGGGCGCTGACCGCAGAGTTTGGCCTCACCGTTGAGCTAATTCACCGTCTTTCAGGCCGCGAAGCGCTTGAAGGAGATTCGCCGGCTAATGGTGCTTGCGTTGAGTGTTGGCTCAGAGGAAGCGATGCAGAACTAGAAACCCTACGCGAGAAGGCGCTTGCGCTAGGTGCCCAGCATGGTGTCGATATTGCTATTCAAGAAGATACTATCTGGCGTCGGCATCGTCGTTTAGTGTGTTTTGATATGGACTCGACGCTGATCAAGACCGAGGTGATTGATGAGCTGGCTCGCCGCCATGGCGTTGGAGATGAAGTTGCCGAGGTGACCGAGCGAGCGATGCGTGGCGAGCTTGATTTTCAAGCAAGCTTCCGCGAGCGTATGAGTAAACTGGCGGGTCTAGATGAGTCGGTCTTAAAGGAGATTGCTGCCGAGCTGCCATTAATGGACGGCGTTGAGCGGCTAATGGCGAACTTAAAACGCTTTGGTTACCGCACGGTGATATTGTCCGGGGGCTTTAGCTACTTTGCTCGTCATCTTCAGGAAAAGCTCGGTTTTGACGAAATCCACGCCAACGAGCTGGTGATTGAAAATGGCAAAGTAACCGGTGATGTGAAAGAACCGATTGTTGATGCGCAACGCAAGGCCGATCTATTAGAGCAAATCGCGCTACGGGAAGGCTTTACTTTAGAGCAGACCATTGCCGTTGGTGATGGTGCCAACGATCTTAAGATGCTGGCAAAAGCGGGGCTAGGGATTGCGTTTCGCGCCAAGCCGGTGGTTCGCGCGCAAGCTCGCCAAGCAATTTCAACGCTGGGAATTGATGCGGTACTGTATTTAATTGGCTATCGGGAAGCTGATCTGATCGACTAACGCATCACGCCGCTAAGTGAGCAGGCGGTGCCCTAGCACCGCCTTAGCCTTGGTTGACCCCTAGTTGGCCGTATGGCCGTTAACACCGCCATATTCCGCGCGCAGAGCTGCTAGTTTGGCGGCCTCATTTTCGCTAAGCGTTGGTGAATTCCAAAGGGGTTCACCTTGCGCGTTATTTACCCCCTCTAGCGTTAAGGTTAGCTGTGTATCGCGGGGGATCTGATGATTACCCCAGGGGCCGAAGCGGTTGGGGGCAAGACTCCATTGGGCGGTCTCGCCGGGGGCTAGGCCGCCAGCAATAACATAGTAAAACGTTTCATCTACCCAAGGTGTCTCGTGTCCTGGGCTGGTCAATACGCCATGTAAAAACAGTTCCGATATCTCTTGGTCAGAGCCATTCGTTACCTGAAGGTCAATGACCGGTTCGAATGCGCCATAGGGGCTGGTGCTGATATAGTAATCGGCGCTTTCAATGCTTACCTGGGCGCGCTGTTGTTGGTCGTGTTCTGCTCGCGCTTGTTTGGTTTCTAGACGATCAAGCGTTTGCAGCGCCTGCTCGCGCTCCCGGGCACGGCGTTCGCGCAGCATTTTATCGGCGCGCTCTATAATTTCATCGCCCGTTAGGCCATGCATGTAGGCATTCGCTGACTCGGCAATTTCGGCGGCATTCATACGTTGGGCATTGAGTAAATCGATGCCGCTAAACGATGACATGGCAATGATCGTTAATGCTTGATCAAACTCATCGCGCTTGTAGGCGGGGAGTGAGTCGCGCACTTTCTCAACCGAAACTACGGCGGCTGGCATTGAGCTTGTATCTATTTTGGGGTCTGAGCAACCCGCTATCATCAACGTGGTTAATGACAGTGCCGACAACCTAAGCAGGCTCCACATATAATTACCTCAAAACAGGCTAACAAAACGCAAGGAGCTTACCGGAAAGTGTCGCTTCCCACTACTATCTCGCGTCGCTGACATATAAAAAGCGCTGGCGTTTCGGCCAGCGCTTGTCAGTCAAGAACGGCTGTTCCTGCCTTTTAACCATGTCCCTTGTCAGGGTGCGGGACAGGCTTTTCACCGACTTCTTCTGAGCGAAGTTCTACCGGTTTGCCCTGGGTTTTATCGATATGTTTGAGTTGCAGATGAAGCCCCGTTTTGGCGAGCAAGTGAGCACTTACCGGTGCGGTAATGAATAAAAACAGCGTGATCAACAGTTCTTGAACGTCAGGCTTGCCATCGATACTCCAAAAGTAACCCATTGAGGCGACAAGCATGCAGCCTATGCCGAGTGTGGTGGCCTTGGTGGGGCCATGCAGGCGCATGTAGAAGTCTCTTAGGTGAGCAAGGCCCAGCGAGCCGATAAACACGAAAATACCGCCCGCTACCAATAGTAATGAAATCAGCGCTTCGACAAAAAACGACATTGGCGCATCTCCTGAGACGTTACACAGTTCATTCGATAATATCCCCGCGTAAAATGTACTTACAAACGGCCACTGTGCTGATAAAACCAAGCATGGCAATTAACAGCGCAGACTCAAAATAGGTCTTGCTGTTGAGCCATAGTCCCAGCAGTACAATCAGCGCAATTGAATTGACATACATAGTGTCGAGCGCCAGTACGCGATCAGGCAGGTCGGGGCCAATGGTTAGACGATAAAGATTCATCAATAGCGCCATGACGACCAGCGCTAAAGCAATCACGAGTGCGGCGCTTAGCATTCGTAAATCTCCTTAAGAGGGCGCTCATAGCGCTCGCGAATTTGGGCAATTAAGGCGTCCTCGTCGTCTACATCTAGTGCATGAATGAGCAACGATTTTCCGTCCATCCTTAAGTTCGCTGAAACGGTGCCTGGGGTTAGGCTAATGGTGCTTGCGAGAAGTGTAATGGTGAAGCGTTCTTCAAGCATCAGCGGGTATTCAATAAAGTGAGGTTTGACTTTACGCCAGGGGTTAGCAATTAAGTACGCAACTTTGAAGTTGGCGATGACGATATCGCCTAATACGCGAAACGCAAAACGCAGCAGTTTAAGCGGTTTGCCAATGCGAGGACGTGCGTCCCAAAAGCGATGGGTCAATAACGGAATAAGGATGGCCAGCGCGCCGCCTAGCACAATCTGGCCGAATGCAAAGCTACGCACAAGCAGTAGCCATACCAACAGCAGTAGCAGCGATAGTACCGGCGTAGGAAGCCAAGTGCGGGGGGCAATCATTGGGTGTCTCCAGCATCAGGCAGAAGCGAATTAATCAACAGCTGCGGGTTGGCCAACTGCTCTCCCGTGGCTTGGGTGTAGCTGCTTACGGGCCCTGCAAAGGCCACCATTAGGGGGGCCGCGCTAAGCAGCCACAGCATGCCAATCCACTGGTAACGAGAGAGGTTGCTGCCGCTAGGGCTGCCACGGTGGCTGCGCCAAAACAGCGTAGAACCTGCACGAGAAAGCGCAACTAGCGACGCAAGGCTCGTTAATAGTAACAGCGGCCAAAGCCACAAACGCTCGCTACCTTCGGCAGCGTTAAGCATGAGTGCTTTGCCTAACGCACCGGATAGCGGCGGTAGCCCGGCCACGGCAATAGCGCCGATAAAAAAGGTCAGCGCCAGCGCATTGCCTTGCACCAATGGTCGGCCTTTAACGATGCGCGTGCCGGGTTTCCCCCGTTGTAGGCCAATCATTTCCGCTAACAGGAAAAGTCCGCCGGTAATCAGCGTGGTGTGAATGAGGTAATAGAGGAGTGCTGATGTTGCGGCGGGAGAGCGCATGCCAATGCCAGCCAGTAGCGTGCCTACCGAAATAAGCACCAGATAGGCTACCAGCAGGCGTAAATCACGTGCGGCGATAACGCCAACACCCGCTGCGGCTAGTGTTGCTAGCGCTAACCACCATACCCAGGGCTGTTCCAGTGCGACTAAACCACCGGCTTGGTCGCTGAATATCAGTGAGTAAACGCGCAAAATCGCGTAAATCCCCACCTTCGTCATAATAGCGAATAGCGCTGCCACGGGGGCGGGTGCAGCCGCATAAGCGCGGGGAAGCCAAAAGTAGAGTGGCAAAATAGCTGCTTTTAAACCGAACACCACCAGCAGCATTAATGCTCCAGCGGTGACTAAGCCTTCGCGCTCGACAGGCAGGCTGGCCAGCTTATGCGCCATATCGGCCATGTTTAGCGTGCCCGTTGCACCATATAAAATGCCCACGGCGATTAGAAACAGTGAGGAGCCCGCTAGGTTGAGTACGACATAGTGAACACTGGCTTGGATACGTGCTTTACCACCACCGTGTAGCAGTAAGGCGTAAGAGGCCAGGAGGAGTACTTCGAAAAATACGAAGAGGTTAAACAGGTCGCCGGTTAAAAAGGCCCCGTTAATGCCTAGCAATTGCCATTGAAACAGGCCATGGAAGTTACTGCCTTTTTCATCATCGCCGCCGCAGGCAAAAATGACCGCACCGACCGCTAAAATAGCGGTGACTAACACCATCAATGCCGACAAGCGATCCAACACCAGTACCACGCCAAACGGGGGCTGCCAGTCGCCCAACGCGTAGTAAGTAATGTCACCGCTCGCCGCTTGGTTGACCAGCGCTATTGAGACGAGCAGCAAGAGTATCGAAGCGACAACGCTGACGATACGCTTATAGCGTACTAAGCCCTGGCGTTGATAAAGCAACAAAATACCCGCGACTAACGGTAGCACCACGGGTAATACAATCAGATGCTGGATCATTCGTGGTCTTCCTTTTTGCCGTCGACATGGTCGTTACCTACTTCGCTGCGTGCACGCATGGCCAGGATGACCACAAAGGCGGTCATCGCAAAACCAATCACGATCGCTGTTAACACCAATGCCTGGGGCAGCGGGTCAGCAATGTCCGTGCTTTCATTGACCAGGGCAGCGCCATCCGTGGTTAAGCCGCCCATGGAAAACAAAAATAGATTGACCGCATAGGAGAGCAACGTCAGACCCACCACAACGGGAAACGTACGCCCGCGCAGTATTAGATAGAGTCCGCACGCAGTTAATATGCCCGTTGTAATGGCATAGAGCATTTCCATTAGTGGGACTCCTTGTTAGTGGGCGTACTCGAATCATCGCTTGATTTGGGTTCGGTGACGGGGCGGTGTGGGGTGGTGACTTTACCCAGGTTGGCCAGAATCATCAGCGTTGCACCGACAACCGCTAAATAAACGCCAAGATCAAATAACAGGGCAGTAGCCAGTTCAAAGGTGCCAATCAGGGGCAGCGTAAAGTAACCGAATGATGAGGTCAGGAACGGATAGCCAAAAAGCCAGCTACCTAGCCCTGTGAGTGTTGCAATGGCAACACCTACCACCGCCACTGGCTGGAAGGGGAAGTTGAGGCGCTCTTGTGCCCACTCTACGCCGCGTGCCATATACAGCAAGATAAGTGCGACAGCCGTGATCAACCCGGCGATAAACCCGCCGCCAGGCTGGTTATGACCGCGCAAGAAGATAAACGCAGAAACCAGCAGCGCCAGAGGCAGTAGCGTCATAGAAATCGACGTTAAAATGGCGGGGTAGCGATCAGGTGACCAAACACGACCTTCGCCATCGCTATGGGGGATAAACAAACGTAGCCGGTTTAATAGTTTAAAGATGGCTAAGCCAGCAATAGCCAGCACCGTAATCTCGCCAAGCGTATCGAAACCACGGAAGTCGACCAAGATCACGTTGACGACGTTATATCCACCGCCGCCAGGTTTGCTGTTTTCAACGAAAAACTCAGAAATTGACAGCGTTTCACGGGTCATCACCGCATAGTTAAGGCTCGCTACCACTAAGCCTAATGCACCTGCCAGTAACATATCCCGGACGTTGCGCTTGGGGCTCGATTCACGTGGTGTTTTTTGGGGTAAGAAAAATAGCGCCAACATCAGCAGTATCATGGTAACAACCTCTACCGATAGCTGTGTCAATGCTAAATCTGGGGCAGAAAAGCGCGCAAAGGTGAGCGCAACGAATAAGCCTACGACCGAAAGCATTAGCAATGAGATTAACCGATATCGATGGGCTGCGGCAGTTGCTATTCCCCCGAATATCAGCATGCCGGCACCTAATAAAACGATACCATCAATTGGTTGATTGCCTTTTGAGCCGGTTAGGCCTTCAATGCTCGCTAGGCCAATCACACCCATCAGTAACGCCGCGAAAAGTAACCAACCCATATAGCGCTGAAGCGAGTTTCCTTCCAGCTTGGTGATAAGCTGTTCGGCACGATAACCCAGAGTGACGATAAAGCGCTCAAAGACGCGGCGCGCATCAATACTGGGGAATGATTGCACAAAACGGCGTAGGTTCTTGTGGCGCCAGTAGAGCGTGATACCCACCACAAAAGCTAGCCCACTCATCATCAACGGTAAGTTGATGCCATGCCAAATAGCTAAATGGAAATCAAGTGGCTCGCTCAATACCGCTTGGGTTGCCAGCTGTAAAATACCGGTGGCAAAAAAGGCCGGAAAGAGCCCAACTAAGACGCACAGAGCCACTAAGATTTCCACGGGCAGGCGCATTAAATGCGGTGGTTCGTGAGGCGCTTTAGGCGTTGCCTCTTTGGCTGGTTTATAAAAAACCGCATGCACCAAACGCAGTGAATACGCCACTGAAAGAATGCCACCTAACGCTGCCAGCGCGGGCAGTAACCAACTAAGCCCGCCTAGTACCGGGGTGGCTAGTGTTTCGGTAAAGAACATCTCTTTGGAAAGGAAACCGTTAAGTAACGGCACACCTGCCATGGCCGCAGCGGCCAATGTGGTCAACAGTGCTGTAACAGGCATCGCCTTTTTCAAGCCGCCTAATTGCTTAAGCTCTCGGGTGCCCGTTTCATGGTCGATAATTCCTGCGCTCATAAACAGGGCCGCTTTGAAGGCCGCATGATTCAAAATATGAAACAGCGCTGCTAACACCGCCATCGGGCTACCAATACCCAATAATACGGTGATCAAGCCTAGGTGGCTGACGGTTGAGAACGCCAGAATTCCTTTTAGGTCGGTCTTAAACAGGGCGAACCAAGCGCCGTAGAGTAGCGTGATAGTCCCTATAAGCGGCACCACTACGCTCCAAAGTTCGCTGCCAGCAATCGCAGGGTGTAAGCGGGCCATCAGAAAAATACCTGCTTTTACCATGGTGGCTGAGTGCAGATACGCTGAGACTGGCGTTGGGGCCGCCATCGCATGAGGTAGCCAAAACTGGAAGGGAAACTGAGCCGATTTGGTAAATGCACCGAGTAGCACCAGACCAAGCATCAGCGGATAGCGAGGATCGGCGACGATGGCAGCGCCGCTGCTAAGCACATCATCCATGCGATAGCTGCCGGCCATATCCCCCAGCAGTAGCAGGCCGGCTAACAGAGCCAAACCGCCAGCACCGGTAACGGTCAGCGCCATGCGGGCACCTTTGCGGGCATCCGTACGGTACGACCAAAAGCCAATCAGCAAAAATGACGAAAGGCTGGTTAGTTCCCAGAATAACCAGAGTAAAATGAGGTTGTCTGACATCGAAATGCCCACCATCGATGCCATAAACAGCATCAGAAAGGCATAAAAACGTCCAAATGGCTCCTCTTTGTCTAGGTAAAAATGTGCATACAAAAGAATCAGCAGGCCGATGCCAATAATCAAAAGATTAAACAGCAACGACAGGCCATCTAAACGAAATGCCAGCTCAAGGCCTAGCTCAGGCATCCATGCCGCGTTAAAACGCAGCGCTTCGCCTTTTAACAGGGCAGGGATCTGCAGCAGTGTCAGCAGCAGGGCAACAGCGGGCAGTATGCTTGTCGCTAGCGAGCACAGGGTGCGGCCGCGTTTGGCATTTAATGCCGGCACCAGCACGCCTAGCAGGGGCAGTAGGGCTATCCACAGCAGTGTCATGGGCTTATCCAGCGCAAAAAAATCGTGAAACACCAAGGCGGCAGTAGCTACCTGGATGGCGGAGATACATCAAGTGAAACAACAAGATATCACTTGTATAGTAAGTACGTGATTTTAGTATAAAGTGGTACCGTTAACCGTTCTAGAGACTCCCTGTTCCATGAGTGAACCATTCAATACCTGGCAAGCCCGCTTCGAAAAGCTGCGCTCAAACAAGCTGTTTGAAGGCGCTGTGATTTCCATCATTGTGATTTCTGCCTTAGTAATCGGCGCGAAAACCTATGAAGAAACCTCCCGAATAGAGCAGTGGCTGCTTTATCTTGATATTGCCGTAACCGTGTTCTTTCTGATTGAGATTTTGATCAGAATGGCAGCCGAGCGCAACTTAGTCAGCTTTTTTAAGAAGGGTTGGAATGTTTTCGATTTTCTGATAGTGACCGCTAGCCTGATCCCCATGGACGACTCAGAGATGGTGCTGCTGGCACGGTTGCTGCGAATTTTCCGTGTTTTGCGCTTGGTGTCGATGATTCCTGAGCTGCAAATGTTGTTGGGCGCGTTGGTGAAGTCGATTCCTCGGATGGGGTATGTCGCACTGTTGATGTTTATCATCTTTTATATCTATGCGGCCTTTGGTAGCTTTTTATTCCATAACGTTGACGACTTCTTGTGGGGTAATATTTCCGTGGCGATGCTGACGCTATTTCGCATTGCTACGTTTGAGGATTGGACTGACGTTATGTATGCCACCCAAGAAGTCTATGCTTGGAGCTGGGTCTATTATTTGACGTTCATATTCCTAACCGCGTTTATTTTTCTCAATATGATGATTGGTATTGTGCTCGATGTTATGCAAAGGGAGAGCGCGCAGATGGAGTTGGATAGCGGGGAAGGCGACTCAGCTCAATTGCAAGCTCTGCGTAGCGACGTGCATACGTTAAAAGCCCAGCTTGATCGTATAGAGGCCGCCATGGCCCAAAAAGGCACTGCATCAACTTCAACTGACCAGGCCGACTAACCTTAAACTGGGTTGCCGAAAACTGGGTTGCCGAAAACAGGGCTGCCAAAAATAGATTAACGACAGGAGCGACGCCATGATGCTGTCCGATCCCTCTAAAAAATATCGCCCCTTCGTGGCCGTTGAATTGCCTGATCGCCGTTGGCCTAACCAGCGCATCGAAATGCCCCCTGTATGGTGCAGTGTCGATTTACGTGATGGTAACCAGTCGTTAATTGATCCCATGGATCAAGAGCGCAAGCAGCGTTTGTTCGACCTGCTGCTAAAAGTGGGGTTTAAAGAGATTGAGGTGGGCTTCCCATCGGCATCGCAAACCGACTTCGACTTTGTCCGTTCATTGATTGAACAGGATAAGATCCCTGATGATGTAACGATTCAAGTGCTGACTCAGGCGCGCCCGCATTTAATTGAACGCACATTCGAAGCCCTTAAAGGCGCTAAAAATGCCATTGTGCACGTCTATAATGCCACCGACCCGATGTTTCGACGGGTAGTATTTAATGTGGATAAAACGGAGTGCATTCAGATTGCCGTTGATGCAACGGCGCAAATTCGCGATTTAATGGCCGCCAATCCAGACACCCACTGGACTTTCCAATACTCGCCTGAGCTATTCACCACCACGGAGATGGACTTTGCGGTGGAAATTGTCGAAGCGGTGATGGATACCTTCGGGCCTAGTATTGATAACCGGATGATCGTTAACTTACCGGCCACCGTCGAAGTCGCAACACCCAATAACTATGCTGATCAAATTGAGTGGTTCTGTCGTCATGTTAAAAAGCGCGATACGCTGATTGTTAGTGTGCACCCGCATAATGACCGCGGTACAGGGGTGGCGGCGGCAGAATTGACGCTAATGGCCGGTGCTGACCGGGTAGAAGGCACGCTGTTTGGCAATGGTGAGCGTACTGGTAACGTGGATATCGTGACGCTGGCGATGAACCTTTATACTCAAGGCGTTCACCCGAACCTGGACTTCTCCAACATTACGCCCATTATGCGTGAGGTTGAGTACTGCAATCAGTTACCCGTCCATCCACGCCACCCCTATGTTGGTGACTTAGTATTTACCGCGTTTTCAGGCTCGCACCAGGATGCGATTAAGAAAGGCATGGCCGATCGTCGTGCTCATCCTGAAGCACTCTGGGATGTCCCCTATTTACCCATCGACCCGCTGGATGTGGGGCGTAGCTATGAAGCAGTAATTCGTGTTAACAGTCAGTCTGGAAAAGGCGGTATTTCCTACCTGCTGGAGCAGGAGCACGGCATTGAACTGCCGCGTCGTCTGTCGATTGAATTTAGCCAAGTCGTGCAAGAAGTCGCTGATCGCACTGGGCGCGAAATTACCTCACAAATGATTTACCAAGCATTTGCTGATGAGTACTTAGAGCAGCACTCGCCGCTAGCGCTGATAAGTCATCGCCTTTCCTCTGAGCCTGAAAGCCCAAAAGTTGCGCTTGAAGCGATACTGGAAAGCCAAGGTGAGCCCCAAACGGTAACTGGTGAGGGCAACGGCCCCTTGGCCGCGTTTGTCAAAGCGCTGGTGGCTAGCGGCCAAGAGGTGGAAATCATTGATTACCATGAGCACTCCCGCGGACAAGGAGCCGATGCTGAAGCGATCGCCTATGTTGAGGTGCGTATTGATGGCAAAGCCGTGTTTGGTGTGGGCACCGACGAAAGCATCACCAGCGCATCGATGAAAGGTGTACTCAGCGCTATTAACCGTCACCACTCCAACCAAGCACCGGCTGCCAATGTTACTGCAGAAACGCTAGGGTAAATCACCGATCGCGATCAGACCTATAAGGAGGCGTTGGTCTCCTTATAGGCGGTTAAGGTAACTAGATTGATACCTGGTGATGCTAGAGAGGGGTTTTGCTGGCTTTGCCAGGCACTTCGCGCACTAAGCGTGGCATTAAAAAACCTGGCAAGTGTTCAAGTAGCTGCTTAACCAGTGCTTTGGCTTCCGCATCGGGGACGTCAAAATGGGCGGCACCTTGCACGGGGTCGACCACATGCAAGTAGTAGGGCAGCACGCCCGCTTCAAACAGGCGTTCGGACAGGGTAGCCAAGGTGCTGACGCTATCGTTAATTCCGCGTAGTAATACGCTTTGGTTGAGCAGCGTCACACCCGCTTGCTTTAAGCGTGTGCAGGCATCAATGACCGCTTGGTCAATCTCATTGGCGTGGTTAATATGCAGTACCATGACTTTTTGCAAGCGTGTCGCCGCTAGCCAGCCAAGAAGGGCATCATCAATCCGGTCGGGAATCACCACGGGTAGACGTGTATGGATGCGTAGCCGCTTGAGATGCGGAATATTTTCAAGCTGCTCCACCAGCCACGCCAGTTGGCGATCGTTGGCGGCCAACGGGTCACCGCCAGAAAGAATCGCTTCGTTCAGGCTGGTATCGGTGCGCAGGTAATCCAACGCTTCCTGCCACTGTGCTCTGGAAGGGGAGTTGTCACTGTAGGGAAAATGGCGCCGGAAGCAGTAGCGGCAGTTAATTGCACAGTTAGGGCTGGCAATTAACAGCACGCGGTTAGCGTACTTATGAATAAGCCCCTTAACCGGCTGATGCTCTGCTTCTTCTAGCGGGTCGGTGACGTAACCTTGCGGTGTTGCGGCTTCATCGCTGACAGGCAGTACTTGGCGGAGCAGAGGGTCATTGGGATCGTTGGGGGCAATGCGCGTAAGATAGGCGTCGGGAACACAGATCTCAAACAGCTGGTGCCCAGTAGCAGCGCCAGGTAGCCAGCTGTCGTCCAAGTTTAAACGCTTGCACAGTGTGGCTGGGTCGCGAATCGCTTGGGAAAGCTGCCGCTGCCACGACGCGTAAATCTGGGTAGACTGGCGCTTATCAGCGATAATAATGTTCTCCTGCAAAAAAGCCCTCCTTCGGGTTATCATGCGCGCACTTATTAGACGACGTTTACAACGACATTATCAACGGCGAAGCATGGCTTCGCGCACTGCGTTACTGAAATAAAACACTGAGAGGCATCATGGCGAACTATTCTACCAATGAATTCAAAGGCGGTTTGAAAGTAATGCTCGACGGCGATCCTTGTTCTATCGTCGAGAACGAACTGGTCAAGCCAGGTAAGGGGCAGGCATTTAACCGCGTTAAGCTACGCAACCTGATGACTGGCCGTGTTGGCGAGCGTACTTTCAAATCCGGTGACTCACTGGAAGGTGCCGATGTCATGGATTTGGAGATGGAATATCTCTACACCGACGGTGACATGTGGTATTTCATGAAGACGGATGGCTCCTTTGAGCAGTACGCCGTTGAAAAGAAAGCGTTGGGCGATACTGAAAAATGGCTCAAAGAGCAGGTGCCTTATATTATTACGCTTTGGAACGATAAAGCGATTTCCGTTACTCCACCCAACTTCATTGAATTGGAAGTGGTTGAGACGGACCCAGGCCTTAAAGGTGACACTGCCCAGGGTGGTTCTAAGCCTGCCACGCTGTCATCCGGTGCGGTTGTGCGCGTACCGTTGTTTATCAACCAGGGTGAAGTGCTGAAGATTGATACGCGCTCTGGCGACTATGTTTCTCGAGCATAGATGTTTCTCGAGCATAGATGTTTCTCGAGCATAGATGTTTCTCGAGCATAATTGTTTCTCGAGCATAAGCGCTGCCGTGTGACCGGTAGTTAGTTAGCCGCGAAAGCATCTACTTGATAAAGCCACGTGATCACCATGCGTGGCTTTATAGCATTGGAGGGGACGTAAATGACGGCTAGCTGGCAGCCAACGGCAAGTATCGAAACGTTGCGCGAGCGTGCGCGCTTGCTCGCTGAGGTGCGTGCATTTTTTGCTGAGCGGGATGTGTTGGAGGTGGAAACGCCGGTGTTGGGGCAGGGGGGCAGTACCGATGTGCACTTAGTCTCGCTCTCTAGCATGGCACGTACTGATAAAGGCCAGCGTAGGCTATGGCTGCAAACGTCGCCCGAGTTTCATATGAAGCGCTTGCTAGCCGCAGGTAGTGGGCCAATTTTTCAACTCGCTAAAAGTTTTCGTGATGGTGAAATTGGCAGCCGCCATAATATTGAATTCACTATGCTTGAGTGGTACCGCCCAGGGTTTACCCTGGCGCAGTTGATTGATGAGACGACAACACTGGTTGCTAACATAATGCCGAGCTTTGCGGGCCCCGTGGTGCATTACCGTTACCGAGAGTTGTTTCATACCTACTTGGCGGTAGACCCCTTTACGACCTCTATTGACACATTGCGTACTTTGGCTGCAGAGCGTGGCCAGATGCCGGCGCATGCGTTAACAGAAGAGAGTCGCGATACTTGTCTCGATTTGTTAATGAGTATGGTGATTGAGCCCACGCTTGGCCAAAATGAACTGAGCGTTGTGTTGGATTATCCTGCCAGTCAAGCGGCCTTAGCGTGCCGCCATCAAGATGCAGATGGTGAGTGGGTAGCTTCTCGCTTCGAGCTTTATGTTAACGGTGTCGAGCTGGCAAATGGCTATGATGAGTTGGTTGATGCTGAGGAGCAGCGGCTGCGTTTCAGTGAGGATAATGCCGAGCGCCGCCGTTTAGGTTTATCTGAGGTGGATATTGATGAGCAACTGCTCGCAGCGCTAGATCATGGAATGCCAGCAAGCGCCGGGGTGGCATTGGGTATGGATCGACTTATTCAGCTGGCGCTGGGTAAGGCACGCCTGGAAGACGTGCTTACATTTTCAACCGCTAATTGTTAGCACTAATTTCTCGCGTTTAAGGCTCGCCCAGTGTTTGGCCCATTTGTACCTTGGCGCCCAGCGGGTTGTCTTCAAACGCGACTGGCTTGGCAAAGCACATCACCACCGTTGAACCCAGTTTGAAGCGGCCCATTTCAGCGCCTTTTTCAAGCGTGATGGGTTGCCCGAAACGCATGCGCTGAGGGTGGCCTGAAAGCGGTGTCACTTGGCCTGCCCAGACAGTCTCGATCGCCGCGACGATCATTGCACCTACCAATACCATGGCCAATGGGCCGTGCTGGGTATCGAAAATACACACCAGTCGCTCGTTACGCGCAAACAGTCCTGGCACGTAGTTAGCGGTTGCTTGGTTGACCGAGAAGAGCCGCCCCGGCACATAAATCATCTCGCGCAGGGTACCTGTGACTGGCATATGTACGCGGTGGTAATCTCGTGGCGAGAGGTAAACCGTCGCAAAACTGCCGCCCATAAACTCTTCGGCTAGCTCGCTGTCGCCACCTAGCAGGGTTTGAGCAGAAAACGTGTGGCCTTTCGCTTGTACTAACTGGCCTGCCTGTAAGCGCCCGAACTGTGACAGGGTGCCATCAGCAGGGCTTAACAGGCCCTCTCCCAATGGACGAGCATCGGCTTTCAAAGCGCGGGTGAAAAAGTCATTAAACGTTGCATAAGCGCTGGGGTCTGGCTCCAGCGCTTGGCTCATATCCACATCGAAACGTTTGATAAACGTCTTAATTAACGTGTTCTTCACCGAAGGGGCATCGCACTTAGCGAGCTGACCCGTTAAGCGCGACAGCGCGTGGTGAGGAAGCGGGTACTGAATTAGGGAAAACGCTTTTTGGGAAACAGTCACAGTTGTATTTTCACTTCTCAATCGGTGTATCGTCGCGGTTGCCCCATTCGCCCCAAGAGCCCGCATAACCACGCATATTAAAGCCTAGTGCCTTCCCGACTAACCACGTGAAGCTACTGCGATGGTGGCTTTGGCAATGAGTAGCAATTTCCATGTCAGGCGTCAGGCCGAGCGCGCCTAGTTCGGTTATTAGCTCAGCGTAATCGCGGATGCGAAGCGCGCGATTGCGATCCATGGCGTTGAGCCAGTCCATGTTAACCGCTCCCGGAATGTGGCCAAGGTGCTTATTATTGCCTTTTTCACCATCAAACTCGCCTTTAGAGCGAGCATCCCAAACAGCGAACTGCTTGTCTTCGAGCTTTTGTTTGATTTCATCGCAGGTGATTAAGGCATGCGGGTTTAAGATCTCCGCTCGGTATTCACTGGGTGTTGGGGCGGTGGATTCAGTGCTTTCTGCCAAGCCGGAATCTCTCCATGCATGGATGCCGCCATTCAAATACGAGTAACGGGTGTGGCCGATTAGCTCCAGTGTCCATAGCAGTCGTGCCGCCCAGCCGCCGCCCTCATCATCATAAGCGACGACGTGAATATCCCGGGTTAGGCCAAGTGCGCTGAACAGTCGTGAGAGAAACTCAGTGCTCGGCACATCGTTGGGTACCGACCCTTCGCCACGCATTAGGTAGCGAAAATCAAGGTAAATAGCACCCGGTACATGACCTTGGCGATAGCTATCGCCATTCACTGGGACATCGATAATTAGCAGCTGTGGATTATCCAGATGTTCTTGAAGCTGCTCGGGCTCAACAATCAGCGGCAGTAGGTTGGTTTCCGATGAATGGCTAGCGGTGCTCATTGACAGCTCCCTATGCTTAGCAATTGATATATCAGGCATCAAGCTAATAAAAATTATGCGTTTAAGCTATCGAGAATACGCCGATAGCTGGCAAAGCGTTCTGGATGAATCTTGCCTGCCTCGACGGCTTCTAGTAAAGCGCAGCCAGGCTCGTTGCGGTGGCGACAATCTCGGAAGCGGCAATGGCCAATGAACGGATGAAACTCAATAAATCCATCGGTCACTTCCTGTTCATCAAGATGGATCAAGCCAAACTCGCGAATACCCGGTGAATCAATCAGTTCGCCGTTAGCCACTTCGTCACTACTCATCGCATAAAGCCGAGCGGTGGTCGTGGTGTGAGTGCCTTTACGCGAATCTTCTGACAGAGCGCCAATACGCAAAGTTTCATCGGGTAGCAGAAGATCAATTAGTGATGATTTGCCCACGCCACTCTGGCCAACAAACACGGATGTTCGACCTTCTAGCTGCTGGCGCAGATCATCTAAACCTGTTTGATTGGCAGTCGTGGTGCGCACTACGGTGTAGCCCAGAGAGTGGTAGCGCTCAAGCAGCTCCCCCAGTTGGCCACCACCTGCTGGTAGCAGGTCGGTTTTGTTAAGCACTAGTACGGGGGCAATGCCTGTTGCTTCAGCGGCGACCAAATAACGGTCAATCAGATTGGGATGAGGAGCGGGCTCTACCGCAAAGACGATCAGCAATTGATCGATGTTAGCCGCCACGGGTTTAAGCTGGCCCCGCGGGTCTGGGCGCTTTAGCACGCTGTCGCGCTCCTCGCGGGCGACGACGACGCCAGAGCCATCCTGGCCTGCTCGCCAAATCACTCGATCGCCGGTGACCAAGCCATCTAGGTTGGCGCGAAGATGGCAGCGCACGGGGGTGCCGTCGGCATCGCGTACTTCTAATGTTCGCCCGAAGTGAGCCATAACTCGGCCTGGCTGTTCGGCACCATATTCGCCAGCGGCAAGTTTTTCAGCGTCTTTCACATCGCGCTTTTCAGCACGCTGTGCACGTTCCGCTTGGACTTTATCGACTCGCCACTGTTGCTGGCGACTTAATTTACGTTTGCTCATGACCACCTGATGCTCGGTACAATAATGGCATTGTACTCATCTGGGCAGTCCACTGTCCTGTATTGGGTGCTGGTTAAGGCAATATAAGCCACACTTTAACTCTAATCGCCGTATTAAGTGGCGGTACTGGCCAAGGAATGAATGTAATGAGTGAGCAAACTGCTGACAACGCTACCCCGCGAGATGATTTGCTAGTGTGGATAGACTTGGAAATGACCGGTCTGGATCCAAATAAAGAGCGCATCATTGAGGTGGCCACGCTGATTACCGATGCCGATTTAAACGTCGTAGCGGAAGGGCCGGTGATTGCGGTGAAGCAGCCTGATAGCCAGCTGGCACAAATGGATGACTGGAATCAGAAGACCCATGGGGAGAGCGGGCTGGTTGCACGCGTCAAAGCGAGCACCGTGACTACCGCGCAGGCCGAGCAGCAAACGCTCGATTTTCTGCGCCGCTATGTGGTGTCTGGTTCATCGCCTATGTGTGGCAATAGTATTCACCAGGACCGGCGTTTCCTTGAGCGCGAAATGCCGCATCTTTGGGCATTTTTCCACTACCGCAATTTGGATGTATCAACCGTTAAGGAGTTGGCAAAACGCTGGAACCCGGGGGCCTTAGCAGGATTTAAAAAGCAGAATGTCCATCTGGCGATGGATGACATCAAGGAGTCGATTGCCGAGTTGGCTCACTATCGCAGTACGTTCTTACGTCTCGAAACGCTAACAGACGAAGAGGAGTAAGCTCGTTTAGACAAGTGGCTAAGCGCCGTCAGTGGCAATTTTCGCCCCGCGCTTGAGGCGCTGCTCCTCAAGCGCCCAAGCAACGTGCTCACGCACCAAGCTACTCGGGTAGGCTCTTCTGGCCCACAATGCTGCCTCTACCGCGCGACTCCAGGGGGCATTGCCCAGTCCGATGGCGATGTTACGCAGCCAGCGTTCGTAGCCAATACGCCGGATGGGGCTGCCTGCCGTTTTATCCAAAAATTCGTCTTCGCCCCAAGCGAACAGGTTAAGGAGGTCGGCGCGGTCAAGGTCATGGCGCGGCGCAAAGTCATCTTCCTGAGTAGCGCGGGTGAAGCGAGTGAAAGGACACACCAACTGACAGTCGTCGCAACCGTAAATACGGTTGCCCATGGCGCGGCGAAACTCAGTAGGTATCGCGCCGTGGAGCTCAATAGTCAGATAAGAGATGCATTTGCGCGAGTCGACGACCTTGTCATCGACAATGGCACCGGTTGGGCAGGCGGTGCGACAGGCGCTACAGCTGCCACAGTGCTGCTGGGTAAATGGTGTGTCGATAGGCAGTGGCAAGTCGGTATACAGCTCACCGAGGAAAAAAAGCGAGCCCGCCTTGGGGTTGAGTAGCATGGCATTTTTACCAAACCAGCCAAGGCCTGCTTTTTGCGCTAGGGCACGCTCCATAACGGGCGCTGAGTCGACAAATGCGCGATAACCAAACGCGCCGACCTGCTGCTCGATTTTTTTAGCGAGTTGCGCCAAACGTTTGCGTATTAATTTATGATAGTCGCGGCCCAGTGCATAGCGTGAAACATAGGCACGGCTAGGTTGTCCCAGTACTTTGGTACTTTCTACTTCAGCGGGTAAATAGTCCATGCGCACACTGATAACTCGCTGGGTACCCGGTTCAAGCTCCTCCGGGCGGGTGCGTTTGGTACCATGTTTCGCCATAAAGCTCATGTCACCGTGGTAACCTTTTTCAAGCCAAGTGGCTAGGTGTTTTTCATGAACGGCTAGCTGAGTGTCTGTAATACCGACTTGCTGAAAACCTAACTCTCGTCCCCATGTTTTGATTAGGGCTGCAAGGTGCGTTAAGTCATCATCAGAGAGTGAAAAGGTGGTGGAGTTTTGCATGGTAAATCAACGGTAGCGCGTTAAGCGCGCTATGCTAACGCATAAGTGGTTATCAACCTACTAGTGCCCAACTGTCACCAGATTAAGGAGAGATCGTGCCCACGTTAAGTACTTCCTCGCTACGCCCCCTTTATACAGCGGCTCAGGTGCGTGAGCTTGATCGGCGTACAATTGCTGGCGGCATTGAAAGTTTTGCCTTAATGCAGCGAGCAGCTTCCAGCGCATGGCACAGTTTTCGCTCCCGCTGGCCGCATGCACGAAGTGTGACAGTGCTGTGTGGGAGCGGTAATAACGGTGGTGATGGCCATGTGCTTGCGGCGTTGGCCATGCAGTCCGGGCTTAAAGTGCAGCGCATTTCACTTAGGCCTTTAGAGGCGTTGACGGGGGATGTTGCCCGCGCTGCCGAGCTAGCATCAGCGGCGGGCGTCGGCTTGGACCAGTGGCAGTCAAACACCACCTTAGTGGGTGAGGTGATTGTTGATGCACTGCTCGGTACCGGGCTGTCGGGGGATGTTGCCGGAGAAATCAGGCAAGTGATTGAAGCGATTAATGCGTCGCATCAGCCGGTATTAGCGCTGGATATTCCCTCTGGAATCTCGGCAGACACGGGGGCTGCTATGGGGCTGGCCGTCAATGCGGCCTGCACGGTGACGTTTATAGGCGACAAAATAGGCTTGCATACTGGCGACGCACCCGCTTACACCGGCGAAATTGACTTTCGTCCGCTAGGTGTAAAAGCGCAAGCGTTTGTTGATATCCCGCCCAGCGCATGGCGTTTGGATGAGGAGCTTTTGGGCGAGGTGTTTACGCCGCGCCCCCGTATTAGCCATAAAGGCGACCTGGGGCATGTGGTGGTGATGGGCGGCGCACCAGGATTTGGTGGTGCGGCATTGCTCGCCTCACAAGCCGCCGCACGTTTAGGCGCTGGCAAGGTCAGCCTGGCAACGGCACCTGAACATGTGGCCGCTAGTTTGGTGCGTTGTCCTGAAGTAATGGCCCACGGTATTCGCGGTGGCGCTGATGCAGCCCAACTGCCTTGCCAGGCAGATGTGATCGTTGTTGGGCCGGGGCTTGGGCAGGGAGCTTGGGGGCAAGCGATACTGCAAAGTGCTTTGCAATCAGACGTGCCGTTAATTGTTGACGCGGATGCGCTCAATTTGTTGGCTAGTCGTTGGCCCAGTGTGCGTCGTGATAACTGGGTATTAACTCCGCATCCGGGGGAGGCGGCTCGGTTGCTAGGCTGTTCCGTTGCCGATATTCAGGCGGATCGCCCAGCGGCAGCCCGAGCCTTGCAGCAAGCACGGGGCGGCGTCGTAATTTTAAAGGGGGCCGGTAGCTTAGTGGCTGGCCCCAGTGGGTTAGTCATCTGCCCCTATGGCAATCCTGGTATGGCGAGCGGCGGCATGGGGGATGTGCTGAGCGGGATGCTAGGCACGCTGGTTGCTCAGAGCAACAATAGAGAGCGCGGAGCATGGCTCGGGGTGATGGTGCATGCGCTAGCAGGCGATGAAGCGGCTAAAGCAACGGGTGAGCGTGGCTTGCTGGCAAGTGATCTGGCATCCTATGCACGAGTGTTAATTAACCCGTGAAGGCGGCCTACATGCAAGTGCAATTGAATAATGAAGTGTCTCACGTTGCCTTTGGTGAGGCATTAGGGCAGGCGCTGCAAGGTCACGGGCGCGTTTATTTAGAGGGCGACTTAGGCGCAGGAAAAACAACATTGACGCGTGGTATATTGCGCGCTTATGGCTACCAGGGGGCGGTTAAAAGTCCTACTTATACCCTGGTAGAGCCTTACGAGCTGGGGGCGCAGCGGATTTATCATTTAGATTTGTATCGTTTAGCAGATCCAGAGGAGCTTGAGTTTATCGGCGGGCGAGATGTGCTTGCCGATGACGCGCTCTGTTTAATTGAGTGGCCGAGCCGAGGTGAAGGTTGGCTCCCCGCGCCTGATTTGCGAGTAGCGCTGGAGGTGGCTGATCCTGGCCGCTTGGTTACGCTAACCGCAGAAACTGACTTGGGTGAACGGGTGATCAGCGAGATGGTTAGCAAGCATGGCAGTGAAAAGCTTGAAAGTGGTGTGATTCAATGGCTATAACCAGTGCACTAAACTATCTGGCACGCAATGTGTCGCTTGGCTGTGTTCTTATGGCGGCAGGTGTGTCATCGCTGCAAGCGGCAACGGTAGAAAGCATGCGCTTGTGGGCGGCTCCTGATCATGCGCGTTTGGTATTTGATTTGACGGCAGCCGCAAACGCTAATGTATTTTCCCTTGATAACCCATCTCGGTTAGTCATTGATCTTGATGAAAGTTACTTAGACACCGACGTATCTACGCTGCCACTGGATGGAAGCGCCATCGATGAAGTACGAACGGGGGTTCGGGACGGTGGGGGGCTTCGCGTTGTTCTGGAACTTAATCGCGACATATCCCCACGCCACTTTTCATTGCCACCCAACGACCAGTATGGGCATCGCTTGGTAGTCGATCTTGAGTATCCTGGCGAGAGTGCGGTCGAAAACCCCATTGATCCGATAGAGGCGATGATTCGCGATCAAGAAATCCTTGCCCAAAGGGCTAACACCCAGGCTCAGGCCCAGTCACAGGGGCAAGTGGTTGCTGAAGAGGTCGTGCCGCCAACAGTTGCACCAACGGCGACAGCCGTCCAACCAGCTCAACCGCATCCTCAGCGGGATATTATTATTGCTGTCGATGCTGGGCATGGCGGCGAAGATCCTGGTGCGATAGGTCCTGCTGGAACGCGTGAGAAAGATGTCGTGCTGGAGATTGCACGACGCCTTGCCGCAGAAGTAAACGGTACACGTGGCTTTAAAGCGGTACTCATTCGCGATGGTGATTACTATTTGGGGCTGCGTCAGCGCACCCAGCTTGCTCGGGATCAGAAAGCCGACTTTTTTGTATCGATACATGCCGATGCGTTTACCAGTCCGCGACCCCAGGGAAGTTCTGTTTATGCACTTTCCCAGCGAGGCGCAACGTCTGAAACTGCCCAATGGCTGGCGAATAGCGAAAATCGCTCCGACTTGATTGGTGGTGTTGACGGCAGCCTTTCTTTGCGTGACAAAGATCAAGTGCTACGAGGTGTGTTGCTAGACCTGACGATGACGGCAACGTTAAATGATTCGCTGTCGATTGGTGGTCAAGTCCTCGACCAGTTAGGCCGTGTCAACCGTCTCCATAAGTCTCGTGTTGAACAAGCGGGTTTTATGGTGCTTAAGTCGCCCGATATTCCGTCGCTACTGATCGAGCTTGGTTTTATTTCTAACCCTGATGAAGAGCGCCGCCTGCGTGATCCGGCCCATCAGCGTGCGTTATCAACGGCTATCTTTAGTGGTTTGCGTGATCACTTCGAGCGTAATCCGCCGCCAGCAAGTCTATTAGCGTGGCAGCGCGATAATCAGCGTCGTCCGAGCGGTAACGAGTACCGTATCCGGTCGGGGGATACATTGTCAGCTATTGCCGTACGCCATGGTGTGCCAGTGAATCAGCTGAAGCAGGCCAACGATATTAACGGTGACGTGATTCGTGTTGGTCAAGTGCTACGCATTCCACGTTCATGACCATAAGTTTCCGAGGTGACGGTTGTCTGAATTGATCTCTTCGCCAACGCGTATTCATGTGCTTGACCCGCGCCTAGCGAACCAAATTGCTGCGGGAGAAGTTGTTGAAAGACCTTCATCGGTGACGAAGGAGCTGATTGAAAACGCCATTGATGCTGGCAGTCAGCGAATTGAAGTGGAGATAGAGCAAGGCGGCGCTCGGCTTATTAAAGTGCGCGACGATGGTATTGGTATTGGCGAACAAGATTTGCCCTTGGCGCTTGCTCGCCATGCGACCAGCAAAATCAATAGCCTTGAAGATCTGGAAGGCGTGAGTTCGTTAGGGTTTCGTGGTGAGGCGTTGGCCTCGATTAGCTCTGTCTCGCGGCTGGAGCTGATCTCTAATGCGGATGAGGACCCCCGCCAAGGGTGGCGAGTCGTCGCTGAGGGGCGTGGTATGGAGGCGCGGGTAACGCCTGCGCCACACCCCCGTGGTACCAGTGTCGCGGTACGCGATCTGTTTTTTAATACCCCCGCGCGGCGCAAATTTTTACGCACCGAAAAAACAGAATTTGCCCATGTTGAAGAAGCTTTTCGTCGCCAGGCGTTATCTCGTTACGACGTAGCGTGGGTGCTGCGCCATAATCAGAAAGTGGTGCATCAATTGCCGCCGGGTGTGACGCCGGTTGCACGCGAGCGGCGCATTGCTTCTCTGTTAGGTAAAAACTTTATTGAGCATGCCCGCTACATTGAGCGTGAAGCGGGTGGGTTGCGTATTAGTGGCTGGGTTGGCTTGCCCACTCACTCTCGTTCTCAGGCCGATCAGCAATACTTTTTTGTTAATGGCCGCGTCGTTCGTGATCGCTTGGTAGCTCATGCTGTTCGTCAAGCTTATCGCGACGTGTTGTATAACGGCCGCCATCCCGTATTTGTGCTTTACCTGGAGCTTGATCCTGATGTCGTCGATGTCAACGTGCATCCAACGAAGCATGAAGTGCGGTTTCGCGATGGGCGGATGGTGCATGACTTTCTTTACTCTAGCCTGCACCATTGCCTTGCTGCTTCTAAGCCTGCTGAAGAAGAGCAGGGCGCGCCGTATGGGCATGAAGGTGAAATAGCGCAGGCAGGTGTCACGGGCAACGCTAATGAGGCCGGCGACCAAACGCCTGCTCCCCGTTGGCAGCAGCAAGGCATGGCGCTATCAGACTCGCCTGAGCGCCACCCTGGGGCAGAACGAGTGCGTCGTTTTATGCAGGGCTACCAGGCGCTGCACCCGGATCATGAAGCATCGCTATTAACGCCGCAGCCAAGTGCGCCAAGCATTAATACATCAAAAGCGACAGAAGTGCGCGAAGCTCCGCAGGCGATGCCTGAGCACGATGCGACCTCGGCGCCGCCGTTGGGGTTTGCGCTAGGGCAGTTACATGGTGTTTATATTTTGGCGCAGAATGCGCAGGGGTTAGTGCTTGTAGACATGCACGCCGCTCACGAGCGGATCGTCTACGAGCGCATGAAAAACCAGCTGGCTGCCGCCGACGGGATTGATACACAGCCGTTGCTGGTGCCAGTTTCCCTGGCTGCCAGTCGCGCTGAAGTGGCAACCGCTGAAAGTGAGCGTGATGCTATTGCCCAGTTAGGCGTTGAGCTGGACGTGGCAGGGCCGGAAACCTTGCTAGTCCGGCAATTACCAGCCCTGTTGGCTCAGGCAGATCCAGAAGCCCTGATACGTCAAATGCTCGAAGAGCTGTCGCGGTTTGGCCGAACCCATCAGGTTGAGGCACGCATTCATGAGCTGCTGTCGACCATGGCATGCCATGGTAGTGTCCGTGCAAATAGACGCTTAACCATTGATGAAATGAATGCCTTGCTGCGGGATATGGAGCGCACTGAACGAAGCGACCAGTGCAATCATGGCCGTCCAACCTGGACGCAAATGAGCATGAAAGCACTCGACCGCCTGTTCTTGCGTGGACAGTAGCGGCGTGGTGAGTTAAGACAACGAACGGAGTGCTAAAAGCAGATGGTTGACACACGCCCCTGGGCAATTTTCCTAATGGGCCCCACCGCCGCTGGCAAAACCGATACGGCGATGGCCCTGCATGAACATCTGGGGCATGAGCTGATCAGCGTAGACTCCGCGATGGTATATCGTGGAATGGACATTGGCAGTGCCAAGCCGAGTGCTGCCGAGTTGGCGCGCGCTCCGCATCGTCTGGTTGATATTCGCGACCCAGCTGAGCCCTATTCGGCCGCTGATTTTCGTGAAGATGCGCTGCAGGAGATGCGGCAAATCAGCGCGGCAGGCAGCGTGCCATTATTGGTTGGCGGAACGATGCTCTACTTTAAGCGACTGGTAGAGGGCGTTGCTAACTTGCCCGCCGCGGATGCTGCCATACGGCAACGGCTGGAAGCTATTCGGCAGCATGACGGGTTGGCAGCACTTCATCGTATGCTGGCTGAAGTGGATGCCGCGTCCGCGCAGCGCATACATCCTAATGATCCACAGCGCTTAATGCGTGCGCTTGAAGTATATTATGTAACTGGGCGCCCTATGAGTGAGCTGTGGGCGGAGCAGCAGCCGGAAACCTTTCCCTGGCGGGTGATGTCGATAGCATTAGCCCCTAGTGATCGCCAGTTGCTACACAACCGTATTGCAGTGCGTTTTAAAACAATGTTGGCTGAGGGCTTGATAGATGAAGTCGCCGCCCTCAAACAACGTACTGATATCCATCTTGGCTTGCCAGCAATGAAAAGTGTTGGCTATCGTCAGGTATGGGATTATTTAGACGGTAAGTATGACGAAAACGAGTTAATTGAGCGTGGCGTGATAGCAACTCGTCAACTCGCTAAGCGGCAGCTTACGTGGTTAAGAAGTTGGCCGTCGCTGACGTGGGTAGACTCACAGCAGCCTGACGTATTGGATAAGGTGCTGAAATTCGTGCGTGAAAGCGGTGCTTAGCGTAAGATAGTGATTTCGTAAGCAAGTGTTTTCGAGTGGCCGGCTGGCTCTTTAGACAACCCCAGGCCTTTCGGGCAACAAGATTGCGGCGCAGCACCAGTAGGGCGCGCCATTTATAACCAACCCCAACGACAGTTTTAGGGAGAGCAACATGTCCAAAGGGCAGTCCCTTCAAGACCCGTACCTGAACATTTTGCGCAAGGAGCGCATTCCGGTCTCTATTTTTCTGGTGAACGGCATTAAGTTGCAGGGCCAGATTGAATCATTTGACCAGTTTGTCATTTTACTGCGCAATACCGTCAGCCAGATGGTTTATAAACACGCTATTTCCACGGTAGTGCCTTCGCGCAACGTGCGTTTGCCGGCACAAGATCCCGCCGCGCCTGACGCGGACATCTAACACCGTTGGATAGCTAGAGAGTCCACGAGGTATTGATTGTTTTTTGAGCGCCCAGATGCCGGTGAAACGGCAGTACTTGTTCACGTTGATTTTCATGATGAGCAAGCACGTGAAGACCCGGGTGAGTTCTTAGAGCTCGTGCGCTCTGCTGGCGCAGAGCCCGCGACATTACTCACTGCTAGTCGCCAGCGCCCTGACTCCCGAACGTTTATCGGGTCAGGTAAATTGGAGGAGCTGCGAGCCATGCTCGCAGCTCACCAAGCAGAACTGGTGATCTTCAACCACAGCCTAAGCCCCTCCCAAGAGCGCAACCTTGAGCATGAGCTCAAGTGTCGAGTGCTTGATCGTACCGGTTTAATACTCGATATTTTCGCGCAGCGGGCACGAACCCATGAGGGTAAGCTCCAGGTCGAGCTTGCTCAGCTTGAATATATGTCCACTCGCCTAGTGCGCGGCTGGACCCACTTAGAGCGCCAGAAGGGTGGTATTGGTTTGCGTGGTCCTGGTGAAACGCAGCTAGAAACCGACCGCCGTTTGTTGCGCGGGCGCATTAAGTCGATTCACAAACGGCTCGATAAAGTGCGCAGTCAGCGTGACCAGAACCGACGCGCCCGTTCGCGTGCCGAAATTCACAGCGTTTCATTAGTTGGCTATACCAATGCCGGTAAATCAACGCTGTTTAACGCGCTGACCAATGCCGAGGTGTACGCGGCTGACCAGCTATTTGCCACGCTTGACCCCACACTTCGTCGCCTCGAAATTGAAGACGTTGGTCCTGTGGTGATGGCCGATACCGTAGGTTTTATTCGCCATCTGCCTCACAAGTTGGTTGAAGCTTTCCGGGCAACGCTTCAAGAGGCTGCGGAAGCATCGTTGTTGGTGCATGTAATAGATGCTGCTGACCCTGATCGTGATGCCAACGTTGAGCAAGTCGATCGTGTGTTAAAAGAGATAGGCGCTGATAGCGTGCCAGTTCTCAAAGTTATGAATAAAATCGACCGGCTTGATAGTGCGCCGCGAATTGAGCGCGATGGCCACGGTGTTCCTGAGGTTGTGTGGCTCTCGGCTCAGCAGGGACAAGGCCTTGATTTACTGCATGAGGCGCTAACCGAGCGTTTAGCAAATGATGTTATTGGCTTCTCGCTTACACTGTCTCCGGAGCAGGGTAAGCTGCGTGCAGGCCTGCATGAGTTGAATGCAGTTCGAGAAGAGTATTTTGATGAGCAAGGGCAATCTGTTTTGGACGTGCGCTTGCCTAGACGTGATTTCAATCAGCTCATGGCTCAACTTGGTGAGCGTGCCAATACCTATTTACCCGTCGCTTTACGCGAAATTGAAGAGTGGTAGTTAAGTAGGTTGCATCGCCTATACAAGCTTAAATATAAGTGAGTTTGGCTATGTGCGATCCTATGTGAACTCGGGTGGAAGTATGGTACAAGATTTATATAGTAATAATATTAAAAGCACCGGCCTTGCTAAAGGCAAGGCTAAGTGCAGGTGAACACCTTAGTGGAGAAGAAGTATGGCCTGGAATGAGCCTGGTGGTGGCAACCAGCACGACCCCTGGAGCAGTGGTGGCCGACGTGGTAATAACGGCGGTGATCGCGGTGGAAGTAATGGTGGAGGTAATAATGGTGGCAATAATCAAGGTCCGCCCGACCTCGATGAAGCACTAAAGAAATTCCAAGATAAGTTAAACGGAATGCTGGGTGGCGGTGGCAAGAAAGGCAGTAGTGGTAACGGGGGAGGCAAAAGCGGTGGTAGTAAGCCTCGTAACTCGTTTGCGCTACCTGGTTTGCTGGTTGTTGTCGCTTTGGCTATCTGGGCGGCGTCCGGTTTTTATCTGGTCGACCAGTCTGAGCGTGGCGTCGTGCTGCGTTTTGGTGAGTATCAGGGCATTGTTGACCCAGGCCTGCAGTGGAATCCGCCGCTAATTGACGATGTTCGTATGGTGAACGTGACCCGTGTTCGGTCAGTTTCCCAAACGCAGTCTATGTTGACTCGAGACGAAAACATCGTAGAAGTGGAAATTTCCGCTCAGTATCAAGTGGCTAATCCCCGCGACTTCGTATTGAACGTACGTGATCCGGCGCTTTCTATCGAGAATGCCTTGGACTCCGCCCTGCGCCACGTTGTGGGTGGCACGGACATGATCGACATTTTAACGTCGGGTCGTGAAATTTTAGGTAGCTCTGTGGCAAGCCGTCTGCAATCTTATTTGGATGCTTACGGTGCTGGTATTCGTCTACAGACAATTAACATTGAGTCGACCTCCGCGCCTGCACCCGTGATCGATGCATTCGATGATGTTATCCGTGCACGTGAAGATCGGCAGCGTACGATCAACGAGGGGATGGCCTATGCCAATGCCATTATCCCAGCGGCTCAAGGTCAAGCGCAGCGTGTGGTCGAGCAAGGTCAAGGTTACAGGGAGTCAGTCGTAGCTGAAGCGCAAGGTCAAGCTAACCGCTTCAACGCATTGTTGACCGAATATCGCAACGCGCCTGAGATTATGCGCGAGCGTATGTATCTGGATGCAATTGAAGACGTTTTTGGCAATATTCCTAAAGTACTACTGGATGTAAGCGAAAATGCGCCTTTGATGTATTTGCCATTAGATCAAATGCGTAGTGGTAGCGCTGCTGGCGGCAATACTTCTTCTAGCAATAGTGGTGATAGTAGTAGTGAATCGATTGATCCGCGTGTGCTTGATTCGTTGCGGGGAAGCCAGAGCAGCTCATCCTCCTCGTCATCAAGTAACCCCATTCGCAGGGAGGGCCGCTAAATGATTAATAATCGATCCCTGCTAATCGTAGGTGGCTTGGCCGCAGTGGCTTGGCTAGCTAGTAATAGCCTGTATGTCGTGGATGAAACCGAGCGTGCCGTTAAGCTGCGTTTTGGTGAAGTCATCGAAGAGAATATTCAGCCTGGACTGCATGTCAAAATACCGATCGCGCAAACGATTCGTAAATTTGATACGCGCCTGCTGACCCTTGATACCGATACCAGTCGTTATCTGACCCTTGAGCAGAAAGCGGTTATTGTCGACTCTTACGTTAAGTGGCAGGTGGTAAACCCCACGCGCTACTACGAAGCGACGGCAGGCGATGAAATGATGGCGATTCGCCTGATTCAGCCGCGTGTGGACGAAAGCTTGCGGAACGAGTTTGGTCGCTTAAATCTTCAGGAAATTATTGCCGAACGTCGCGATGATCTGATGACCGGGCCGACCGCTGAGCTAGATGAGCTGATGCGTGATGAGCTTGGTGTGGCGATACGTGACATTCGTATCAAGCGTATCGATTTGCCAGAAGATGTATCGGCAGCGGTATTTGAGCGGATGCGTTCTGAGCGTGAGCGTGAAGCGCGTGAATGGCGTGCCCAAGGTCAGGAAGAGGCTGAACGTATTCGCGCTAATGCTGATCGTCGGCGCCAGGTACTGCTCGCCCAAGCCAATGAGCGTTCTGAAACGCTGCGCGGTGAGGGCGATGCAGAAGCCGCGGCAATTTTCTCCGAGGCTTATGGCCAGGATCAGGAGTTCTTTGCTTTCTGGCGCAGCTTGAATGCTTATCGTGAAAGTTTCTCGGGTGATGACAACCTGCTGGTACTGGAGCCGAATAGCGATTTCTTCCGCTATTTGCGTAGTGCGGTTCCTAGTAGCGACGAGTAGTCATATGCGTGCCAAGCCCCGCAAGGTTATGCAAACCTAGCGGGGTTCATCTGGCGCACAAACGTGATAGACTTAATTAACCGGGCGTCGCCCGGTTTTTTTGTGGCCCTCATTTCACTAGCGCTTGTCTATGAACGCCTAAAACGCGTCATGATGTAGCTGCTTGTTTGGGCCTTCATTGTCTCGCAGGATTGTTCACATGACCATCGCTGACCGCTGGCTATTGCCCGACGGCATGGATGAGGTGCTGCCGCCTCAGGCAAGCCGCATGGAAGAGCTGCGCCGTGCGCTGCTTGATCTCTACCATTGCTGGGGCTACGACCAAGTAATGCCGCCGCCGGTGGAGTTTTTGGACTCCTTGCTTACGGGTACCGGTACCGATCTAGATCTTCAGACGTTTAAATTAACTGACCAGCTGACGGGTCGAATGATGGGCGCATCTGCCGATGTGACTCCTCAGGTGGCACGTATGGATGCCCACTCCCTGAAGCGGCAAGGGCCAGTTCGATTGTGCTACTGCACAAATGTGCTGCGTGCAAAAGCCGACCAGCACCAGGGGGGGAGAAGCCCTGTGCAGGTAGGGGTCGAGCTGTTTGGTCACGCAGGTTTAGAAGCTGACAGTGAAATTATTCATTTGGCGCTGGCCAGCTTAAAAGCAGCGGGCGCTGATGAAATTCATCTGGCGCTAGGCCATATTGGCATTTATCGTAGCCTTGTTGAGGCAGCTGCGCTTAGCGATGAGCAGGAGCGGGCGCTGTTTGAAGCATTGGCGCTCAAATCGCCGGGCCAGTTAGCTGAACTCGTTCATCGCAGTGTCAGCGACCCAGCCTTGGCAGATATGCTGATAGCGCTGGGTGAGCTGCATGGTGATGCAAGTGTGTTAGGGCAAGCGCGAGATCGTTTTGCCGGTGCCCCCGCGCCGGTGAGGGCAGCACTTGACCAGTTGGAAGCGCTCTATAAAGGCGTATTGGCGCGCTTTGACGTTTCGCTCTATTTTGATTTAGCGGAGCTGCGTGGTTATCAGTATCACACTGGTATGATGTTTGCTGCTTATGTGCCTGGTTATGGCCATGCATTGGCCAAAGGCGGGCGTTATGATGACACTGGCCGTGCTTTTGGGCGTGCGCGTCCGGCGACCGGTTTTTCTATGGATTTAAAACAATTGGCATCTCTGGCGCTGGCTTCACCCAGCCAGGGGGCTGTTTGGGCGCCTGCCCAAGAAGAAGAGTCGCTTAACGCTGCCATTGCTGCGCTGCGTGAGCAGGGTGAACGCGTGATTCAAGCGCTGCCTGGGCAGCGTACTGGGCCGGCGGAGCACAGTTGTGACCGCCGTCTTGAGTTTATTGACGGTCGTTGGCAGACAATGACCCTGACACAAGAGACGAGTGCATAATGGGTAAGAATGTCGTAGTCCTGGGTACCCAATGGGGTGATGAAGGCAAAGGCAAGATTGTTGACCTGCTCACCGAATCGGCCTCAGCAGTGGTGCGCTTTCAAGGCGGTCATAACGCAGGGCATACCTTGGTGATTGATGGTGAGAAAACGGTTCTTCACCTGATTCCCTCTGGTGTGCTACGTCCAGGTAAGACCTGTGTGATCGGTAATGGCGTAGTATTGTCGCCTGAAGCGCTGATCAAAGAGATCCGTGAACTTGAAGCGAAGGGCGTACCGGTACGTGAGCGCCTGCGCTTGTCACCGGCTTGTCCGTTGATCCTGCCTTACCATGTGCGTTTAGACCAAGCACGTGAAAAAGCGCGCGGCATTGCAAAGATCGGCACCACTGGTCGTGGAATCGGGCCGGCTTACGAAGATAAAGTTGCCCGTCGCGGTCTGCGGTTAGGCGATATGCTTCACCGTGAGCGCTTCGCCTCGAAGCTTGGTGAGGTGCTGGACTACCATAACTTTGTGTTGGTGAACTATCACGGCGAGCAAGCGGTGGACTTCCAGGAAGTGCTGGATAGTGCTATGCAGATGGCCGAAGAGCTACGTCCGATGGTCGCAGACACCGTTAGTATGGTGCACGACCTGCGAAAAGCCGGTGAGAACATTCTGTTTGAAGGTGCTCAAGGCTCGCTGCTGGATATTGATCACGGTACCTACCCCTACGTCACCAGCTCTAATACCACCGCTGGCGGAACGGCGACCGGTTCAGGTGTTGGCCCGCTTTATCTGGACTACGTACTAGGTATCACCAAAGCCTATACCACCCGCGTTGGCTCTGGCCCATTCCCGACCGAGCTGTTTGACGACCATGGCCGTCACCTAGCCGAGCGTGGACATGAGTTTGGAGCAACTACTGGCCGCGCGCGCCGGTGTGGCTGGTTTGACGCCGTAGCATTGCGTCATGCAGTGCAGATCAACTCAGTCTCTGGTATCTGCTTAACCAAGCTTGATGTTTTGGATGGCCTGGAGAATATCCGTGTGTGCGTGGGCTATCGTAGTAAAGATGGCGATGTGCTGGATAATCCAATTGATTCAGAGGGCTACGAAGCAGTTGAGCCGCTGTACCATGATCTGCCGGGCTGGAAAGAATCTACCCTGGGTGCCAAGAAGGTTGAGGATCTGCCTGCCAACGCACGTGCTTACATTAGCTTCTTAGAAGAGCAGGTAGGCACCAGTATTGATATTATTTCGACTGGCCCTGACCGCATGGAAACCATTATCCTGCGTAACCCTTTTGAGGGCTAAGCTAGCATTCATAAATGAATCATTTGTGTGTTTGTAAGCTGCTGAGATAATTGAGTAGCCGAAAAAAATTGAGCAGTTAAAAATGAGCAGGTAAAAAAGGGGGGCGATTAAATCGCCCCCCCCTTTTTTCTTTTAATTGACTGAATTAAAACTAAAAATCAATGCCGCGACGGGCTTGCAGACCATTGTTAAACGCGTGCCGTACCTCTTGCATTTCTGTCACTGTATCAGCCATTGCCACCAAATCTCGATGAGCATTGCGCCCGGTAATAATCACCGTTTGCTCCTGCGGCCGATTGATCAGTGCTTGCTTAACGGTATCAATATCTAGATAACCGAACTTCAACATGTAAGTAATTTCATCCAGGACAACAAGGTAAGTCGCTGGGTCTGCGAGCATTTTTTCAGCTTCTAGCCATACTGCTTGGCAAGCTTGGGTATCTGACTCGCGATTCTGAGTATCCCAAGTAAAGCCCGTGGCCATGATGGCAACAGTTAGATTTGCGTCTTCTTCCAGCCGATTGCGTTCACCGCACTCCCATAATCCCTTGATAAATTGTACGACACCAACTTTATAGCCATAGCCAAGCGCGCGAGTGACGGTGCCCCAAGCGGCAGTGGTCTTACCTTTGCCATTACCCGTATTGATTAGTAACAGCCCACGCTGCTCGGTAGCGTTGGCCACTTTTTCGTCAACGCGGGCCTTCAGTTTTTCCATCGACGCTTTGTGGCGTGCATCGCGATCGCTCATGGTCGGTGTCCATCGGTAAGTGATTAAGTCAATGATGGCTAGGTTAATTCATCCAGCGCCAATTTAATATTGCTGTGGTTAAGTCTTGTATAGCTAATGGAGGATTCTGTTCCGTTTTGAGATACCAACATTAGCGCTGCCAGACACATTATGTAAGAAATTGGCCGGGTGGGGGCTAGCTGCTCTAGAATAGTGGGTCATGTCTTACTAGGAACGATGCCATGCCCTCATTTGATATTGTGTCAGAATTTGATCAGCACGAAGCGTCTAACGCTGTCGACCAAGCAAATCGTGAAGTGCAGTCGCGCTTTGATTTTAAAGGTGTTGACGCCAGTTTTTCACTTGAAGGAGAGAAAGTTCAGCTTGAGGCCGAGGTTGATTTCCAATTAAAACAAATGCTTGATGTGTTGCGCAATCGACTGATCGCGCGGGGGATTGATGCCCGTTGTATGGATATTCAAGACCCAATGTTGTCTGGCGTGAAAGCCCGCCAGGAGGTCGTTCTAAAGCAGGGGCTTGATCAGGCTGAAGCAAAGGATGTGGTTAAGCGTATCAAAGCCAGCAAGCTAAAAGTGCAGGCGCAGATTCAGGGTGAAAAAGTGCGCGTTACGGGTAAAAAGCGCGACGATCTTCAGAGCGTAATGGCGCTTTTACGTGGTGAAGAGGGGCCTGAGCTACCATTACAGTTCGATAACTTCCGTGATTAATTAACTTGGTCGACAGTCATACGATGGTGCAGCGCTAGGCGTTGCTTCATCAAATAATTTATAAGCTTACAGGAGTCACGCACTATGTCTGATCCGCAGCCGGTTTATTTAAGCGACTATCAGCCGCCCGCCTACCAAGTTACCCATACCGAGCTGACGTTTGATCTTGACCCTGCAGCAACTCGCGTGAAAGCGCGCCTGCAAATAGAGCGTCATCCAAGCACGGATTCACAGGCGCCGTTAGTACTTAACGGTGAGCACCTGACGCTGATATCACTCGCTATCGATGGCAGCCCAGTGTCTGATACTGCGTATCAGTTAACGGATGAGGTGCTGCACATAGCGGATGTGTCTGAGACCTTCATACTAGAGAGTGAGGTGGAGATTTCTCCCAGTAGCAATACTGCCTTGGAAGGGCTATACCAATCTAACGGCATGTATTGCACTCAGTGTGAAGCAGAAGGCTTTCGGCGAATTACCTATTACCCCGATCGTCCTGATGTGATGGCCACTTTTAAGGTAACAGTAATAGGTAATGCCACCAGTGAGCCGGTGCTACTCGCCAATGGTAACCCTATTGATCAAGGTGTGTTGGAGAATGGTCGCCACTTTGCGACTTGGGAAGACCCGCACCCGAAACCCTGCTATCTGTTCGCTTTAGTCGCCGGTAATTTACATAAAGTAGAAGATTCTTTTGAGACCGTGAGTGGTCGCAATGTGGCGCTGCAGTTATGGGTCGAGCAAGAGAACCTAGATAAAACCGAACATGCCATGGCGTCCCTTAAGCGTGCTATGGCGTGGGACGAACAAACCTATGGCCGCGAATACGATCTTGACCTGTTTATGATTGTGGCGGTGAATGACTTCAACATGGGGGCAATGGAAAATAAAGGGCTTAATATATTTAACTCCGCGGCGGTATTAACTCACCCTAGTACTGCGACAGACGCGGCTTTCCAAAATGTGGAAGGGATTGTTGCCCATGAATATTTCCACAACTGGTCAGGCAATCGAGTGACTTGCCGTGACTGGTTTCAACTCTCGTTAAAAGAGGGCTTTACTGTATTTCGTGACCAGTGTTTTTCTGCCGATACCAACTCGGCTCCCGTTAAGCGTATTCAAGACGTGTCGTTTTTCCGCACTGCTCAGTTCGCCGAAGATGCAGGGCCGACGGCGCATCCGATCCGGCCAGATCACTTTATTGAAATCACCAACTTCTACACCCTGACGATTTACGAAAAGGGCGCAGAGGTGGTGCGCATGCTGCGTAATTTACTGGGCTGGGAAGACTTCCGCCGTGGCTCAGACCTTTATTTTGAACGTTTTGATGGACAGGCAGTGACCATCGAAGACTTTGTGGGCTGCATGGCCGAAGTCTCTGATGTCGACCTTGGCCAATTTATGCGTTGGTACTCCCAGGCAGGCACGCCTGAAATCGATGCGCACGGTGAATACGACTATGCTCATGGGGAGTATCACCTCACTCTACGCCAACGTACCCCCGCAACCCCAGGGCAATCCGACAAACTGCCGTTACACATTCCCATACGTATGGGGCTTGTAGGCACCAAGTCGGGGCAGGACCTGACCCTAACACTGTCGGGTGAGAAGCTAGGTAGCGACGCTGTTATTCATCTTACTGAAGATGAGCAGAGGTTTGTCTTTAGTGATGTTGCTGAAGCGCCTGTTCCTTCACTGCTGCGTGATTTTTCTGCACCCGTGAAGCTGCACTTTCCCTATTCACGCGAAGATCTTGCGTTTTTGCTGACGCATGATAGCGATGGCTTTAATCGTTGGGATGCGGGTCAGCGGCTTGCTATGCTGGCGTTAGATGATCTGATTGCTGCACACCGTAATGGTGTTGAAAAGGTCATGGATAGTCGTGTTGTGGAAGCCTTTAGAGTGCTCCTTACCGGCTCTATGAGTGATAAAGCGGTACTGGCAGAAATGCTGACGCTACCCTCTGAAGCTTATATTGCCGAGCAGCAGCCGATTGTCGATGTGGACGCTATACACGCCGCTCGCGAATTTGTGCGCCAGTCGCTAGCGGTTGCGCTGCGTGATGAATTTGTCGCTGTCTATAAAGCGAACCAAAGCGATGAGCCCTATGCGCCAACGCCTGAACAGATCGCCCAGCGTAGTCTCAAAAACGTCGCCTTAACGTATTTAATGGCGATTGAGGACGAAGAGGGAGTTGCGTTTTGCGAAACACAGTTTGCTGTCGAACATAACATGACCGATGTTCGTCATGCGCTGACCCTGTTGGTGCATAGCAACCGTGATGATATTGCCTCTCCTGCATTGAAAGCATTTGGCGAAAAATGGGCACATGACCCGTTGGTGATGGATCAGTGGTTCACCATACAGGTGTCACGCCCGCAATCAGATGTTTTGGAGCGTGTTCAATACCTAATGCAGCACCCGGCATTTTCAATTAAGAATCCTAATAAAGTGCGCGCCCTGATCGGAGCATTTGCTCAAAATCGGATTAATTTCCATCGTTTAGATGGCAAAGGGTACGCGCTGTTAGCTGACGTGGTCATTGAGCTAAATCGCCTCAATCCCGAAATAGCCGCACGCCTAGTGACACCGTTAACCCGTTGGCAGCGTTTCGACGAAGAGCGTCAACAGTTAATGCGTGATGAGCTTGTGCGTATTAAGCAGGAGCCTTTATCTTCAAACGTATTTGAAGTTGTTGAGAAAGCGCTGGCATAAGGCAAGCCTGCGAACTAACCATGGAGAGGGAATGCGCCGGTGACAGATACACAGCAGCACAATTTACTGATTATTAACGGTAAGTCTGCCGGTAATCCGGCGCTGCGCGAAGCAGTTGAAGAGCAGCGCAAGGCAGGGATGTCGATTATTGTACGTGCGACCTGGGAAGGTGGCGATGCCGCCGAGTTCGCTGCCCAAGCAGTAGAGCTAGGCGCTACGCGGGTGATTGCCTGCGGTGGCGATGGCACCGTTAATGAAGTGGTTAACGGGCTCATGCGGATTGCTTATGATTTGCGACCGGCACTAGGCATTGTGCCGTTAGGCAGTGCCAACGATTTTGCTACCTCCCTGGGGTTGCCGCTGGAACCAGGGCCAGCGCTTAAAGCCGCAGGGTGCCTGTCTCCAGCGCCGATTGATGTGATCAGAATGACCGCTCAGTCAGGCTCAGAAAAAGCGATTAGTTATTACGTCAACATGACAACCGGCGGATTTGGCGCTGAAATTACCTCATCGACCCCCAAAACGCTAAAGCGCATGTTAGGCGGTGGCGCATACTCCCTAATGGGGGCTTTGAAAGCATGGCGGCACCGTAGTTATTGCGGCACGTTGCACTGGGGGAATCAGCAGCAAGACGTATCGCTGTTGCTTCTTGCGTTGGGCAATGGCCGCCAATCTGGCGGCGGGCAAGTCTTAGCGCCAAGGGCTAAGCTCGACGATGGCCGTTTCGATGTGCTATTGGTGAAGGACTTTTCATCAGCGACAGAGTTGCCGAGGTTGTTAAATGAACTGCAGCAGTTCCCTGCCGACGGCCGCTTCGTGCGTTATTTTACTGCCAGCGAGCTGTCAGTGACGACTCAGCCATCTGACGAGCCTTGGCCGTTAACCTTAGACGGAGAGGCGCGTCGCTACGAGCGATTTTGCGTCGAAGTTGTGCCACTGGCGCTGAAAGTGCTGCTGCCAGAAGGTTGTTCATTATTGACGGCCAATGATCGCCACTAAATGTTATTTATTTGAACCACTGTTAAGGAGAAATCCAATGGTAAATCGCTTTTGGATGCCGCTACTGGTTAGTCTCGTGCTGCTGCTAAGTGCCTGTGGCGATGCACAGGAAGATACCACGACAGAAAATCAAGAGGGCGCCGCTAGCAGTGACGTGGATGCTCAACAGGCGCCTGCTGCTGAAGAGGGGGGCGAAGAGGCAGATGAAGCCGCTAGTGCGGATAGCGAAGAAGCTGCTCAAGCGCCTCAAGCGACAGAGCAGCTAGAGGAAGCAGAGGCGCTCAAAGATGACAGTGATGATGGATCGGAAGTTGTAACGCCGTCCAATAACCAAGAGGTGCAGGCGGATGAAAACACGCTTGCGGCGGACCCGGAAGATGCACTCGATGAAGCCAGTGCTATGCCGGGTGAAACCACTCGTTCAGATGTCGATGACGTTATTGCTGAAACTGAGCGCCGCTTTGAAGAAGCCCAGCGTCGCTTAGATGAGCAGTTTCAGGAGGTCGAGCAGCAGACACCCACCTTGGAGCCGATGGATGGTGACGCTCCAGCCCCAAGTTGGGAAACGGAGTCCAGCTTACCCGCTGCATCTGACTTAGATGATAATTTGGAAGCCACCGACGTAGATGCGCTGCTTGAAGACACTGAGCGACGTTTTGAAGAAGCGCAAAAGCGTTTAGAGGAGCAGTTTGAGGCCCTCGAGCGTGAGCAACCGATCAGTGAAAGTATGGATAGTGACAGTACGGATAGTGACAGTATGGATAATGGCAGTATGAACAGTGTTAGTGAGGAGCCAGAAGCTGAGCGCGATCAGGAGTAATATGCGTTCATAATCAACGAATACGAATAAGACCCGCAACTTGAGCGGGTCTTGTTTTATTCCTCGGGTGTTAGACCGGACGAATGTTAGAAGCCTGAAGGCCTTTTTTACCCTGTGTTACCTCAAAGCTGACTTTTTGACCGTCTTGCAGGGTCTTGAAACCTTCAGCTTGAATCTCAGAGAAATGGGCAAAAAGATCGTCACCGCCGTCATCAGGAGAGATGAAGCCGTAACCTTTAGTCTCGTTGAACCACTTGACAGTGCCAGTTGCCATCGTGCATATCCTTAACATGCTTAATAATTGGGCAAGCATTCATTGCGAACGCCTGCCAAATTTAATGTAGAAGCAAATAATTCAGACGTCCAGCCGCTGGCTTAGGATTTTTTAACTTTTGGCGGGTTTTATCTCATGATGCAAATCGGCTTTATCGACGCTCAGTTTGTCTCGTTCCTTGTAGCGATAACGCTACTATCAATAAGCCCTGGCGTTGATACGCTGCTCGTCATCCGCAACACTGCCCGCGGCGGTGTTCGAGATGGCGTTGCAACCAGTATCGCTATTTGCTGCGGGTTATTTGTCCACGCCACTATTTCAGCGTTGGGTATTTCATTGATACTACTGCAGTCGGCCTGGGCATTTCATATGCTAAAACTGGTGGGGGCGGCTTACTTGATTTGGCTGGGCGTCTCCAGCCTGCTAGCGGCGCGGCGTGGCACTCCCTTGCCTGTTCAAGGCGTGTTGGCAAGTGGCTCGCCGGTGACATTTTGGCAACCTATCAAAGAAGGGTTGCTCTCTAATGTCTTGAACCCCAAAACCGTGGTGTTCTATATGGCATTTTTACCCCAATTTATCTCGCCTTCTGACCCAGCACTGCTGAAATCATTATGGCTTGCAGGGGTTCATTTCGTGATTGCTAATATCTGGCAAATTAGCGTGGTGCTAATGGTGGGCGGGGCAAGTAAATGGTTGGCCAGCGCGCGTTTTGCACAAACGCTCAATGCCGCTACCGGTGTGGTGCTGGTGGTATTTGGCGTTCGTTTAGCGTTAGAGCAGCGCCCGGTATAACCGGGCGCTGTATCAGTGGTGGGGGTGTCGAGTTTAGCGGCTTACAAGCAGCGCGTGGTCATAGCGAACGGCCTGTTCACTGTCACTAAGTAGCGAGACGCCCTCGCTGTTGCCGCCGTTTGCCAGGCTTTCGAAAATCACCCGATAGCTCAATACTGCCTGCACATAATCTCGGGTTTCCCGGAAAGGGATGCTTTCTACAAACAGGTCAAACGATTCCATGCTGTTGTTGCCTAGCCATTGATCTACTCGGCCTGGCCCTGCGTTATAAGCAGCAGTAGCGGCCAACCGATTGCCTTGATAGCGTTCCAACTTGTCACGTAAGTAAGTGCTACCTAAGCGAATATTGAGTTCTGGCTCTAAAATGCCATAGGGGCCTGGGTCATTAAGTCCGAGTTGACGACTAACTTGGCTAGCGGTGCCTGGCATTAGCTGCATTAACCCCCGAGCACCGGCAGGCGAAAGGGCAACTGGATTGTAAGCACTTTCACGGCGGGTGATAGCCATCAATAAATAAGGGTCGACGCCGGTTACGCGTCCCCAATGTAGAAAGCTGTCACGATAAGCTGCTGGAAAACGCCAGTCCAGCGCGTCCCACATTTCGGCCGCGATCGTCGTTTGTACCAAGCGGGCATGCCACTGCTGATGAGCGGCGTAATCGGCGAGCGCTCGCGCCTGATAAGGTGTGCCATTCTGTACGGCATATAGCCACTCACTGTTGGCGAGCCCATCTTCGCCTATACGTAAAAGTGCTTCAGTGCGCTGAACCACCGGCAGGCGTGCCGTTTGTGCCCTGGTGGCTTCGTCAAAGTGGTTGCGTTCTAAGTTGAGCTGGTAGGGCTGGTTGAGTTTTTCAGCCGCAGCAAAGCCATAGAAGCTTCTATCGGTTGCTGCTTGCTGGTAGCGCGCTAACGCTGCTTCACGATTACCCAGTTGGTCATTGGCTCTTGCTAGCCAGTACTGCCAGCGACTGCTTTCCTGCTGACTGATAGGCATTTCGGTGATCCAGTGGACGACATCGGTCCACTGTCTGTTGGCTAAAGCGTCGCGAACGCGCAGTTCTAATACGCGTTCGCTGTTCAGCGAGGGTAGGACGCTGTCGACCCATGAAAGAGTGCCAGGAACGTTGCGCACAAGAGCATAAAACGCTAGTTCTTCCTCTATTGCTTGTCGGTCAGCATGGGCTAAGTTGAGGCGTGACCCAATGGCTTGCCACGTTGAGAAGGCTGCCGGGGTATTTTCTCGCGTGTAGCGCTGCATGGCGGCTTTATAAAACGCCGCCGTGGCAGTGCATTCAGGGCCAAGGCAGGTAGGCGCTGAGGCAAGTGCAGCTGAGGAGTTTTTGACCGTTTCAACGGTATTCAGTGCTGTTTGCCACTGACCGCTCAGTAACCCACCTAGATAGCTGCTTAAGCGCTCTTCGCCCGCCTGCCAGGCGAGCATTTTTCGCTCCCAAATGACCGTATCATCAATGGTGCCATCCGCACGAAGGCGATTGAACAGCGGGTCGCAGGCATCTGGCTGGGAGCGACCCACGCGCCACAGCTCAAGCCCCGCTTCGCGAGCTTCAGCAGGCGCTCGATCCAAGAGAGCAGTGTAGTAGTAACACTGGCGAGCAGTGCCTGTTGGTACGCCGTCAGCAACGGCAAGCAGGTCGCCAAATCGGCCCGCATAGCCATATTTTGCGATCGCTTGGCCGCGCATCCATTTTGATAGCGGTGAATCAGCATGGCGCTCAATAAACTGCAGCACTTGACTGGGGGCTGCATTAGGCAATTGGCTACGTAGGCGATGGTAGTCAACATAGCCGCTAAGGATATGCCCCTCTATCGCGCGGTCGTTGATCTGCTGCCACTGCTGTTGGCGCGCGGCTTCAAGTGCCTCGTGCATCGCTGAGTCAGATGTTGCCCAGGAGGCAGTTGGTAAACCGATGAGCATCGCCGCACATAGGCTGCGAAATGTTAATCGAAATGGCGAAGCTTGCATGGCACTCCCTCTTGCTCGCGAATGGTGTCTAACCGCTATATTGCTAGAACTGTATTGCTGGGTCGATGATGAACTAAATGTGCAAACAATGTTCCCACAATTATGCTACTTGGAGGATTCAATAACGATGGCACGAATGTCTACGTGGTGGTTGTTTCGACGGCTCAAAACACGTGTGTGGGCAGTGAAACGCATTGGCCGAGCCCTAAAGCTGTTTCTGCCGATGACCCGTGACGTGCTGCGAGGCAGCTTCCGCCCTGTTCCCTGGTCGGCCTTTGGGCTGATGGCGCTAGCACTTGCTTATCTTGTCATGCCTTTTGATCTTATTCCCGACTTTCTCGTAATGATTGGCGTAGTTGATGATGTTTTGATCGTAGGTTGGTTACTTAACCGTGTCGATGCTCATTTGTCAGAATATCGTAATTGGAAATATGCAGAGCAAACGCCAGCCTCTTCTTCTCATTCACCTTCTTGAAATCCCACTGCTTATCCCCATATTGAGTTCACGACCTTTTCTCGCTCCTGGCACATTAGCCAGGAGCGCCAAGCACAACGTGATTAATGAGGGCTAAGCGCATGACGACGGCAACCCAGGAAGAAACTCTTGGCTTTCAAACGGAAGTTAAGCAACTCCTAAATTTAATGATTCACTCCCTGTATTCTAACCGGGAGATATTTTTGCGCGAGCTGATCTCTAACTCAGCTGACGCCTGTGACAAGCTGCGTTACGCCGCACTTGATAATGATGCGCTTTATGAAGGCGATAGCGAGCTGCGCATTGAGATTGAGCATGATCGCGAGGCTAACACTATCACGCTACGCGATAATGGCATTGGTATGAATCGCGATGATGTCATTGCGAACCTGGGTACTATCGCACGCTCAGGCACCGCAGAGTTCCTCAAGCAGCTTTCTGGCGAGCAGCAGAAAGACGCTAAGCTGATTGGCCAGTTCGGGGTAGGTTTCTACTCTGGATTTATCGTTGCTGATGAAGTGACGGTCCGCACCCGTAAAGCGGGCACTGACCCCTCAGCAGGGGTCGAGTGGCGCTCAAAGGGTGAGGGTGAATTTACCGTTGCTGATATTGAGTGTGAGCGTCACGGCACTGAAATTACGCTGCATCTTAAAGACGATGCGAAAGAGTTTGCCGACGACTATCGTTTGCAAGGGCTAGTGCGCAAATACTCCGATCATATTGAAGTGCCCGTACGCATGCCTAAAACCGAAATGGCCAAGGACGACGAAGGCAACGATATTGAAGGCAGTGAAATCACCACGTGGGAAACGGTTAACGAAGCGACTGCATTATGGGCGCGTCCGAAAAGCGATGTAACCGAAGACGAGTACAAGGCATTTTACAAGCACGTTGCTCACGATTTTAGCGACCCGCTGACCTGGAGCCATAACAAAGTTGAGGGCAAGCTGGAGTACACCAGCCTGCTGTATGTGCCGGGTCGTGCACCGTTTGACATGTTCGATCGTGATGGTGCTAGAGGCGTTAAACTGTATGTTCAGCGGGTGTTCATTATGGACGACGCGGAGCAGTTCTTGCCTCTGTATCTACGCTTTATCAAAGGTGTTTTAGATACCCGCGATCTCTCTCTGAACGTTTCTCGTGAGCTGCTTCAGCAAGACCCCAAGGTCGATAAGATCAAGGGTGCGTTGACCAAGCGAGCGTTGGATATGCTCAAAAAGTTGTCGAAAGACAGCGAGCAGTACCAAACTTTCTGGACTACATTTGGCAGCGTGCTAAAAGAGGGGCCAGGTGAAGACGCCGCTAATCGTGAAAAGATTGCAGGCCTGCTCCGTTTTGCTTCAACGCATACCGATACTGCCGCCCAAGAGCACTCTCTGGTCGACTACATTGAGCGCATGAAAGAGGGGCAGAAGAAGATTTACTACGTGGTTGCCGACAGCTTTAATGCGGCGAAAAACAGCCCCCACTTAGAGATTTTCCGTAAGAAAGGTATCGAAGTTCTGCTGCTATCAGACCGCATTGATGAGTGGCTAATGAGTCATCTCACCGAGTTTGATGGTAAATCGTTTGCCGATGTGGCTAAAGGTGAGCTGGACCTTGGCGATGTGGAAGACGAGGAAGAGAAGAAAGCTCAGGAAGAGACTGCTAAGGCCAAAGAAGATTTGGTTAAGCGCGTCAAAGAGGCGTTAAGCGAGGGTGTTCAAGAGGTGAAAATCACCCATCGCTTAACCGATTCACCTGCCTGCGTTGTGCTTCCTGAGCATGAAATGGGCTATCAGATGCGTCGTATCATGGAGGCCGCTGGTCAGCCATTGCCCGAGGTGAAGCCGATTCTGGAGCTAAACCCCAACCATGCCCTGGTGGCGCGTCTGGAAAATGCCGAAGGCGATCTGTTTGGCCAGTTGGCGCATATTTTGCTGGATCAGGCGATCATTGCCGAAGGTGGTCATCTTGATGATCCCGCCGCCTATGTTAAGCGGCTTAATCACGTCTTGACGGCTTGATTAATCGGTAGTTGATTGACGCGGCCCGCTTGGATATCCAAGCGGGCCGCTTGTTTTAATAGAGATGATGATAAAGTAAGTGCTAAACGCACGAGACCAATGATCAGGATATCGTCATGGCTGATGAGCAGCAGATGAATGTCGCAGTGCTGGGGGGCGGAAGTTTTGGTACCGCTCTGGCGAGTATTGCAGCGGATAATGGCGCAAAGGTGCGCCAGTGGATGCGCGATGAAGCTTTGGTGAGGCAAATAAATCATGAGCATCGCAATGGGCGCTATCTGCCACATTATGTAATTAATCCCGCCGTCATCGCGTCTACGGATCTTCAATCGGTGCTAGAAGATGCTGAGTTGGTGCTGATTGCTATCCCTTCCAAAGCGTTTCGCAGTGTTGTTCAGGCTGCCAAACCCTGGTTAACCCCGGAGCAAATTCTGGTCAGCACCACCAAAGGCATTGAGCAAGATAGTTTTTTGCTAATGAGCCAAGTGCTTGAGCAGGAAACTGGCTTTCCCCATGTTGGCGTTATCGCAGGGCCTAATTTAGCGTCCGAAATCGCTGATAAGCAGTTGACCGCCACTGTCATTGCCAGTAGCGATGCGCTGACCAGAACGCGGGTACAGCAAGCGTTGGGCTGTCGCTATTTTCGCGTATATGCCAGTAATGATCGCCATGGAGTTGAACTCGGCGGGGCGCTTAAAAATATCTACGCCATTGCCGCAGGTATGGCGGCAGCGCTGGGAATGGGGGAGAACACTCGCAGTATGCTGATGACGCGGGCGCTAGCAGAAATGAGCCGCTTTGCAGTTGCACAAGGTGCCAACCCGATGACGTTTTTAGGTTTGGCTGGCGTCGGTGATTTAATCGTTACCTGCTCTTCAAATCTATCCCGCAACTATCGGGTTGGTTACGCCATGGGGGAAGGGCGAGGTCTTGATGAGGCGGTATCGGCATTAGGTCAAGTTGCTGAAGGGGTAAATACCGTCAAGCTTGTCTGTGCTAAAGCGCGTGAAATGGGTGTTTATATGCCGCTGGCTGAGGGCTTGAATCGCGTGCTGTTTGAAGGTGTTCCGGCTCAGGAGATGGCGCGTACGCTGATGATGGGCGAGCAAAGCAGTGATGTGGAGTTTATTCTGCCGCGTGAAGCTGTTCAGCAAGCCCACCGTGAAAATGGAGGCAAGAATGCCTAGTGTGCTCGTTATGCGCCATGGTGAAGCTGCGCCGGGGTTTCCCGATCGGGCTCGCAGGCTAACACATCACGGTGAGCTTGAAGCCGAAAAAATGGCCCGCTGGCTGGCCATGCGTATTGAGCAGGGTGAACTATCTTGCCCCAGGATTTATGCCAGCCCTTTTGTACGGGCTCAACAAACAGCTCAGCGGATCTGTGATGCTTTGGGTGTGCCACTGACTACATTGGCGTTTATTACCCCGGAAGATTCACCTAGTGATGTCAGTGAATGGCTGCTGAATCAAGCTGCAGATGCCCCGATTATGCTTGTCAGCCATATGCCGCTGGTGGGTGAGTTGGCGGGTCTGTTAGTCGAAGGCGTGTCGAGCCAGGGGATTGGCTTTCCTACCGCTGCCATTGCAGAGCTGGAGGCTGACGTGTGGGCCGCTGGTTGCGGGCAGCTAAAACGCTTTACCCAGCCAAGTCAGTTGTTATAACGCTTATAGATAGGCACAAAAAAGCGGCTGCCGAGGCAGCCGCTATGGCATTGCTGTCACTCGCCGATCGACGTTATAGCAATGCGTCCAGCTTCTCTTTTAACAAGCCATTAACTTGCTGCGGATTCGCCGTACCGCGAGATGCCTTCATAACTTGGCCCACGAAGTAGCCAATCATCTTGCCACGTTTCTCTGGCTCGGAATCGCGATATTGGGCAACCTGTGCCGGGCTGTCTGCGATCACTTGGTCAATCATCGCCTCGATCGCGCCAGTATCCGTTACTTGCTTCAGCCCTTTGGCGTCAATGATGGCGTCGGCGCTATCGCCTTGGCCATTCCATAGTGCCTGGAAGACTTGCTTGGCGGCTTTGCCGTTAATGGTGTCATCCAATACGCGACTAATCAGCTCGCCGAGCTGTTTTGCGGAAACAGGACTGTTTTGAATGCTGAGGTTTTCACGGTTAAGTGCACCCGAAAGTTCCCCTTGTACCCAGTTAGCGGCCTGTTTTGCATCGCCGCACACTTGCTGTACTTCTTCGAAGAACTCGGCCATTTCTCGGCTAGCCGACAGTACGTGGGCATCATAGGCGGATAAGCCTAACTCATTCTGGAAACGCACTCGCTTGTCGGCAGGAAGCTCTGGCAGCTGGCTGCGAAGGTGATCAAGATAAGCTTGATCTAACACCACAGGTAACAGGTCTGGGCAGGGGAAGTAGCGGTAGTCGTTAGCTTCCTCCTTGGTGCGCATGCTGCGGGTTTCGTCGCGCTCAGGATCAAACAGGCGAGTTTCCTGTACGACCTTGCCGCCGTCTTCGATCAGCTCAATCTGGCGCTCGACCTCATAGGCAATGGCACGCTCAACAAAGCGGAACGAGTTAACGTTTTTGATTTCCGCACGAGTGCCGAAGGCTTCTTGGCCTTTAGGGCGCACTGAAACGTTAACATCGCAGCGCATTGAGCCTTCCGCCATGTTACCGTCGGAAATGCCCAAATAGGTCACAATAGAGTGAATCGCTTTGAGATACGCGGCAGCCTCTTTTGCGCTGCGCATATCCGGTTCAGAGACGATTTCCAGTAGCGGTGTGCCCGCCCGGTTCAGGTCGATGCCCGTCATGCCGTGGAAGTCTTCGTGCAGTGACTTGCCAGCGTCTTCTTCGAGATGGGCATGATGAATGCGAATACGCTTGGTCGATTCGTCATCTAAGGTGATTTCGACATCACCTGCGCCGACGATCGGATGATACATCTGGCTGGTTTGATAGCCCTTCGGCAAATCTGGATAGAAGTAGTTTTTACGGTCGAACACCGATACTTCAGGAATGTCGGCATGTACCGCAAGCCCAAATTGAACGGCCATAGCCACGGCCTGCTCGTTCAGCACGGGCAGAACACCGGGTAAGCCAAGGTCAACAGCACAGGCTTGAGTGTTCGGTTCTGCACCAAAAGCGGTGGAGGCGCCGGAGAAAATTTTCGAGCGAGTCGCGAGCTGAACGTGTACTTCCAGCCCAATCACGGTTTCCCATTGCATTAGGCGTTCTCCTCGGCAAAAGCAGGGCGTTGTAAGTGCCAATCAGTGGCTTGCTGGAACTGGTGAGCCACGTTTAGCAGCTGTGCTTCTGCAAAGTGGGTCCCCAGGATCTGTAGACCGACCGGGCGGCCATTAGAAAAACCTGCAGGAACACTGATGCCAGGAATGCCGGCTAGGTTAACGGCGATGGTGTAAATGTCTTGTAGATACATGGACACCGGATCTTTCTTGGCGCCAAGATCAAACGCGGGCGTTGGCGATGCGGGGCCCATCAGTACGTCTACGTCTTCAAAGGCGTCCAGGAAGTCCTGTCGAATCAAACGACGCACTTTCTGTGCTTTGGTGTAGTAGGCGTCAAAAAAGCCCTCAGAAAGCGTGTGGGTGCCAATCAGGATGCGCCGTTTTACTTCATCACCGAAGCCTTCCGCACGAGACCGCGTGTAGAGATCAATAAGATCGGCCGGCGCATCGCAGCGATGCCCGAAGCGCACGCCATCATAGCGGGAGAGGTTCGAGGACGCCTCGGCGGGGGCGATAACGTAATAAGCCGGAATCGCATAGTGGGTATGCGGCAGGCTCACTTCGCGTACGGTCGCTCCTAATGATTCATATACCTTCACTGCCTCGCGAACCGCTTTTTCGACGTCAGCGTCTAAACCATCGCCAAAGTACTCTTTTGGCAGGCCGATTTTGAGGCCAGAAAGTGGTGCATTAAGCGTTTCTGTGTAGTCGGGAACGCCGCGGGCAACGCTGGTGGAATCACGTGCATCATGGCCGGCAATGACATTGAGCAGATGCGCGCAGTCTTCCGCGCTTTTCGCCATAGGGCCAGCCTGATCGAGGCTAGACGCGTAGGCAATAATGCCATAGCGAGAAACGCGGCCGTACGTAGGCTTCAGGCCGGTGATGCCGCAAAATGCCGCTGGTTGGCGAATAGAGCCACCGGTATCTGTGCCCATTGCTGCAGGGACAAGGCCGGCCGCGACTGCGGCGGCACTGCCGCCTGAGCTGCCACCGGGAACTGCACTAAGGTCCCAGGGGTTTTTGACCGCGCCAAAATAGCTATTTTCGTTGGAAGAGCCCATCGCGAACTCGTCCATGTTGGTTTTACCCAAGCTAATGGTGCCGGCAGCGTTGAGCTTCTCTACCACAGTGGCATTGTAAGGCGCGATAAAATTATCGAGCATTTTTGAGCCGCAGCTGGTCTTCACCCCTTGAGTACAAAAGATATCTTTCAGCGCGAAGGGGATGCCGGTTAGCTTGCCAGCCTTGCCTGCAGCACGCGCATTGTCGGCGGCTTCTGCCTGATTAAGTGCTTGCTCGGCGGTGACGGTAATAAAGCTATTGAGCGTGCCATCAGCTTGCTCAATACGCTGTAAAAAGTGTGAAGTCAGCTCTCGGCTGGAAAGCTCACCGCTTTTCAGGGCGGCGGCAAGCTGCGTTACGGTTTTATCATGCATGACCCGGAAGCTCCGTTCGGGGGCGAATAGAAAGAGCAGAAAATAGCGGCCTGTGCCTGGTAATCGGGTTACTCGACCACGCGGGGTACGAGATATAGACCATTTTCTACTGCCGGAGCACAGCGCTGGAAAGCGTCGCGCTGGTTAGTTTCCGTGACTTCGTCGGCTCGCAGTCGTTGTGTAGCATCCAGCGGGTGCGCAAGCGGCGCAACGCCATCGGTGTCCAGGCTCTGTAGCTGGTCGACCATGTCCAGAATGCGGCTTAGATCGTCGACAAAACCACTGGCTTGGTCATCGCTAACGGCGAGTCGGGCCAAGTGTGCGGCCCGGCGCACATGAGATTCTTCAAGCGCCATGATCGAATTTTCCTCGCAAACGTGATGGAACATATTCCGCGTTCAGCGGTATACATACGGTCATCTTAAATTCGTCTTATGTAGCAGACGTAGAAAATAGCCGCAAAAGGTACCACATATTGGCCCCAACGGGCAGTATTAGGCGCGACTCGTGCTTGCTGCCAAGGGGTAGCGGTGATACCGTTTGCATCCGCACAGGGTTCCCGGTCTGCACTAGGTAACAACATCCATGTTCAAACGTTTGAGGGGGCTGTTTTCCAGCGATCTGTCGATCGACTTGGGTACGGCCAACACACTGATTTATGTACGCGGTCGTGGCATCGTGCTCGATGAACCGTCCGTAGTCGCTATCCGCCAGTCTGGCAACATGCGCAGCGTGGCATCGGTTGGCACCGATGCCAAACGTATGCTCGGTCGCACGCCAGGCAATATTACCGCCATCCGCCCCATGAAAGATGGTGTTATTGCTGACTTCACCGTGACAGAGCAGATGCTTCAGCACTTTATTCGTAAAGTGCATCAAAGCACCTTCTTAACACCCAGTCCTCGCGTTTTGGTGTGCGTTCCCTGCATGTCTACGCAGGTTGAACGGCGCGCGATTCGCGAGTCGGCGGAAGGTGCTGGTGCTCGCGAAGTGTTTTTAATCGAAGAGCCGATGGCCGCCGCAATTGGTGCCGGGCTTCCGGTTGAAGAAGCGCAGGGCTCTATGGTGGTTGATATCGGTGGTGGTACTACCGAGATCGCCATTATTTCGCTCAATGGCGTGGTTTATTCAGAATCTATTCGTGTCGGTGGTGACCGCTTTGACGAGGCCATCACTGCGTATGTGCGTCGCCACTACGGCAGCCTGATTGGTGAAGCCACCGCCGAGCGCATTAAAGAAGAGATTGGTTGTGCCTATCCGGGCGGCGAACTGCGTGAAATTGATGTGCGTGGACGCAACCTAGCGGAAGGCATACCGCGTAGCTTTACACTGAATTCCCACGAGATTCTCGAAGCCCTTCAAGAGACCTTGGGGTCTATTGTGGCAGCGGTTAAGAGTGCCCTTGAGCAATCACCACCGGAACTGGCTTCTGACATCGCTGAGCGTGGCTTGGTGCTGACAGGTGGCGGCGCACTGCTGCGTGATCTCGATAAATTGATCGCCGAAGAGACCGGCTTGCCAGTGATTGTGGCTGAAGATCCGCTCACTTGTGTGGCCCGCGGTGGCGGCAAGGCATTGGAAATGATTGATCAGCATACCTTCGAGTTGCTGTCGAGCGACTGATCGTAGCGGTTTATCGCGGGGGATTGCCTATTAAACCGCTATTTTCGCACGCGTCATTGCCAGGGTATCGGCTATTTTTCTGTGTGCTATTGGCAAGCATTTTAATGTTTGCCGATCAGCGATTTACCCGCATGGAAGATGTGCGCGCCCAAATGACGATGATTGTTGCCCCAATTCAGTGGGTCGTTAGTGTGCCTAGCGATCTGCTTAACTGGGGGGCACTGGCGCTTTCTGACCAGCAAGCGCTTGTTGATGAGAATCGTCGCCTGCGTGAACAAATTTTGACGCTTTCACATCGTGGTCAGCGGTTGGCTAATCTGACCGCGGAGAATGCCGAGTTACGTAATTTACTGAAAGCAGCTCAACGTAGAGATATTCCTTACATAACCGCTGAGCTACTGTCGTTAGATAATGATCCGTTTAGTCATCAGATGGTGGTTGACCGGGGGCATCGAAATGGCGCCTATGTTGGTCAGCCGGTGATTGATGCGTTTGGCTTGGTAGGGCAGGTGACCGCTGTGTCGGCGTACTCAAGCCGTGTGCTGTTGCTAGCGGATGCGAGCCATGCACTGCCCGTTCAGGTGAATCGCAATGGCTTGCGATTCATTGTGCAGGGGGCTGGTCGTTACGGCAGCGTGAAAGTGTTGCACGTGCCCGATACAGCCGATATTCGCGAAGGTGATTTGCTGACCACGTCGGGGTTGGCAGGACGCTTCCCGCCAGGCCATCCCGTTGCTAGGGTCACCGACGTTTACCACGACCCGGGTCAGCCTTTCGCTCAAGTGACTGCAGAACCGTCTGCTCAGTTGCAGCGTTCACGTCACTTCCTATTGTTGTTCCCGCCGCCCCGTGAAGAGATAGAGGATACTATTTGGGGAGAGGGTATGGATATTTCAGCCGCTGCACTGCACGCTGCTCAGCGTATTGGTTTGCAGCAGGATGCTGCACGAGAGGTGCAGTAATGGCTAAGACACCCGCCGTGTCGCTTATCTTTGTATGGTTTACGCTTGTCCTGGCACTGTGCTTACAAGTGATGCCTTTAGCCGAAGGGTGGCAAGTATACCGTCCTGAGTGGATAGGCCTAATGCTGATTTATTGGTGCATGCGAACGCCGGATAGAGTGGGTGTTTTCCATGGCTTTGTGATTGGCATTCTGCTGGATTTGATCGAAGGTACCGCGCTAGGTCAGCATGCTTTGATATTGTCGCTGCTGGCCTTTTTATGTGCTTTGGTTTACCCCCGCTTTCGCGCTTACTCTTTAGTACAGCAATCTGTTCTTGTGTTGGTCTTATTAGGCTTGGTGCAGCTAGTCGAGCAATGGTTGCGCACACTGACGGGGGATTTTTCAATTCATTTGTCTTTCTTGATTCCATCACTGATCAGTGCTGTTCTGTGGCCCTGGTGGTCTACCATGCTTAAAGCGCTCGAACAGCGTTTAGCTAGCGTGTGATGATTTATTCGCCCACGCGGTTGAGCGTTTAATAAGCTACAGGAGTTGCTGTGATGGATAGTTCACGTTCTGCATCGTCGCCTGTGTTATGCCTTGCCTCGGCATCGCCCCGACGTAAAGCGCTGTTAGCATCAATAGGTGTGATGGTTGAGGTCATGCCAAGCGACGTGGATGAAACGCCGCTCAAGGGGGAGTCTGCGCAAGCTTATGTGGAGCGCTTGGCGAAAGCGAAAGCGCAAGCGGCTGTTTCAAGAACAGCCCTTCCTGTACTTGGGTCGGATACAGCTGTGGTGATTGATGGTCAGATATTGGGCAAGCCAATTGATGAGCATGATGCAGCCGTTATGCTTAAGAAGCTGTCGGGGCGTTGTCATAAGGTATTAACAGCGGTCGCTGTGGCTGGCCCCAAGGGTGTACTCTCTTGTTGTGTAACTACGCTCGTCAAGATGCGGGTAATAAGTCAGCAGGAAATAGCTGACTATTGGCAAACCGGTGAGCCAGTAGATAAAGCCGGAGGATATGCCATCCAAGGTTTAGCCGCTGTGTTTGTTGAAGAAATTAAGGGCAGTCATTCAGCCGTCGTGGGGCTGCCACTCTATGAAACAACACGCTTGTTGTGCCAGCAAGGGGTGCCAATCTGGTCGGGTTGCTATCAGCAGAGGTAGCCGCCATTTCGTCGCCTGCTGTGTTGGCAAGGATACTGTGACTCAATAAGGAATTTTGCATGAGCGGTGAAGTCCTCATCAATTTAACGCCAATGGAGACTCGCGTTGCGCTGGTGGAAAATGGTGTCTTACAAGAGGCGCTCATTGAACGCTCACGTAGGCGCGGCATTGTAGGTAATATCTACAAAGGCAAAGTAGTGCGTGTACTGCCTGGTATGCAGGCTGCTTTTGTTGATATTGGCCTTGAGCGCGCGGCGTTTATTCATGCCCATGAGGTAATGCCGTCGGGAACGCCTAATGATGAGCAGCAGACTATTGGTCAGTTGCTACATGAAGGTCAGGCGCTTGTTGTCCAGGTTACCAAAGACCCCATTGGCACCAAGGGTGCTAGACTCACTACCCATCTCTCGATCCCGTCACGCTATCTTGTCTATATGCCTGACTCCCCCCATCACGGGGTGTCGCAGCGCATTGAAGATGAGCAAGAGAGGGAGCGTTTGAAAGCGCTGCTAGATAAGGGCATTGATGAGCAGACCATCGAGGTAACCGGAGGCTTCATCGTGCGCACAGCGGCAGAGGGGGTCGGTGATGAAGAGCTGGCGGGTGACATGTACTTTCTGCTGCGCATCTGGCGCAAAGTAAGTGAGCGCAAAATAACGGCGGCATCGCCTAGTGTGATCTACGATGACCTGCCGCTGTTTATGCGTACATTGCGGGATGTAATGCGCGATGATATTGAAAAAGTGCGCATCGATTCTCGCGAGAACTTTGTCAAACTGGTCGAGTTCGCAGAAGAATTTATGCCCGATGCGGTAGACCGTATTGAGTATTATCCAGGTGAGCGGCCCATTTTTGATTTGTATAGTGTTGAAGATGAAATTCAAAAAGCTCTGGGGCGCAAGGTTCAGTTGAAGTCTGGTGGCTATCTGGTTATCGACCCGACGGAGGCGATGACCACGATTGATGTTAATACCGGTGGTTATGTCGGTCATCGTAATCTTGAAGAGACGATTTTTAAAACCAACCTGGAGGCGGCGACTGCGATTGCCCGTCAGCTCAGGCTTCGCAATCTTGGCGGTATCATTATTATCGACTTTATCGATATGGTGGATGTCGAACATCAACGCCAGGTGTTGCGTGTGCTTGAAAAAGCGCTAGAGCGTGATCATGCGAAGACGAAATGCACCGGGGTGACTGAGCTGGGCTTAGTTCAGCTGACCCGTAAACGCACGCGGGAAAGCCTGGAGCAAACGCTGTGCGAGGCTTGCCCAACGTGCAGTGGGCGCGGGACGCTGAAAACGCCTGAAACTGTTTGTTATGAGATTTTTCGCGAGATATTACGCGAAGAGCGTGCCTACAGTGCAGAAACGTATATGGTGCTTGCTTCGCAACCGGTGGTTGACAGACTGTTAGACGAAGAGTCTGCGGCGGTGGCTGACTTGGAAACGTTTATTAATAAAACTATTCGTTTTCAAGTAGAGCAACACTACTCACAAGAACAGTACGACATCGTACTAATGTAATGGCAGCGTTACGTTCATTCTCTCGGTGGTGCCTAGTAGTAATCGCCTCGTTACTAGGAGGCCTTGCTGTTGTTCTATTGCTGGCACGTTTATTAATTAGCCAATCTAGTCTGCTGACACCGAAAATAGAAGCGTTGTTAGAGGCTCGTGTCGGGGTGCCCGTTACTATCGAGCACCTGTCGCTATCGTTGGCGCGTAACGATCTTGTTTTGCGATTGGAAGGCGTACATTCAGCGACGCCTGATGGGCAGCAATTAGTATCTCTTGAAAGTGCACTTTTACGGCTCGATGGCTGGGTGACATTGAGAAATATTGCGCCTGTGTTTAATGATGCGCGTATTACGGGCTTTGAGTTTCATCTCTATCAGCAGGAAAATGCTGCTTGGGGCTGGCCGGCGCCAGCAGAGCTACCGATTGCTATGTCTGAGGAGCCCACTGTTGACTTAGAGGCGCTGGATGCCTGGGCGGGTCTTATTCTTCGCCAGCGCTTATGGGTAGATAATACTCGTTTGGTGCTGCATGGAAACCAGCAAGCCGTCACCTTGCACGCGCCTACCTTGCTGCTCAATGGCGACGAACGACGGACACGTTTGGAAGGTGCTATTACGATCTTAGAAGCGCAGAGCGAGAATTCGCAAGACGCTGGGTCTCAAGAAGTCGAGGTTCAAGAAGCACAGGCACAAGAAACGCTGCCGGCTATCGCGATGAACGTGGAGATGCAGCCTGGAGCACAGGGCTTCCGTGATTTTTCAGCGGCGCTTCAATTGGACATGCAGTTGGATCATCTCGTGGCACTAGCTGCTGTTTTACGTTCCGATCGTATGCCTTTCCTAGAGCAAGCGGGAGGCGAGGTTACGTTATGGGGACGCTGGCATGCAGGGCGTTTAGATGAGGCTCGCTTGGCTGTTGATGTGCCACAGTTGACTCTGCGCCACGATATTCAATATGCCGTACTGCAGAATATTCAGGCCAATGGCCTTTGGCAGCGAGACGGCGAGGGCGGCGAAGCTTGGCTTAGTGGTGACGCTAAAAACGTTGAGTGGGCACGGCCTGAAGGGGGAAGTGGTGGCCCAGCCCTACCGCGGCACTGGTACTTATCCCATCAGCCTGATCGGTGGGAAGTCCGCACCAGCGAATTTGAACTGGCTTCTTTGGCGGCTTGGCGCGACTATATTTTGTTGCCTGAATCGCTGACTCGAGTGTTACAAACGCTATCACCCCGTGGTCAGGTTCAAGGTTTGCGTTTAGGTCAGCGTGAGGGGCATTGGGGGGTTGATGCGGCGTTAACCAATGTGGCGGTGCTGCCTTGGGAGCAAGCGCCAGGAGGCGGCCCCTTAGATGCCTGGGTACAGGCAAGAGATTTTCGCGGCAGGGTAACGTTTAACAGTGCCGGAAGCAGCTCGCTTAATTTTCCTGAATTGTTTGAATCCCCTATGCAGTTGAGTCATGCCGAGGGTGTGGTGGAGTGGGTGTATGACGGCCCAAGCACCATGATCAGTGGTAGGGATCTGCGCTTGAATTGGGACGGTGCCGAAGTGAATGGAGGCTTTGGTCTGATTGCGAGCGAGCACGGCGGACAATTTGGGCTTGATATTGCCTTTGCGAATGTTGATGCGCTTAATTACCCGCTCTCCCAGTGGCTGCCTGTTAAGGCACTTGAACCTGAGCTTCGTGAGTGGTTATTAACTGACGTAGGTGGTTATGTTCCCAGCGGCTTGCTTAAGCTTAGCTTTCCCCTGACTGATGACGAGGCGGAGTCAGAAAGTCAGTTTGCAGAGCAAATTTCCTCCACGTTGGCTCTGTCTGTTACACAAGGACGACTACCTATCGCGCCTGAGTGGCCTGTACTTGAGGAGATAGAGGGCAGGCTGGTTTGGAAGGACCAGGTGTTGGAGGCAGCTATTCAGCATGCCGAAAGCCAGGGCATTGAGGTCTCTGATGGGGTGCTAAAGATGGCCGAGGAGACGCTTAATTTGTCGGGAAATGTTCGCAGCGATAGTGATTCACTGCTGACGTTTCTCCAGACGATGCCCGAGCTTGATTTGCCCCTGCTTAACGATATTCGTGCAGAAGGCCGGGTTGAGGGTGACGTCGCTTTATCGTTGCCACTGAACGCGCCGGACTCATTGGCGCTGGAGATTAATGCTCGACCCAATGCCACAACGCTTGCTTTTCAACCCGTCGCTATTCCGCTAGAAGATATTCAAGGAGAGGTGACGTGGCAGCAGCACGGTGAGAAAAGCGCGTTGCTTGGCCACGTTTCGGGTCTATGGTCGGGTAATTCCATAGAAGCGGATATCAATGTTCCGGATGACGGTATTGCCTTGGGTGGAGATATTGATATCGCCAGCTTATTTCAACTGGCCAATATTCCCGCTGTACAAGCTCGCCAGCTGTTTGACGGGCGTGCTCAGTGGCGTGGGCAGGTCAATCTACAGCCATCACCGTCGCTGGTCCTTGAAAGCCGCTTGCTTGGCATTACAAGCAAGTTGCCAGCGCCATTTAGTAAGTCCGCTGAACAGCCATGGCCATGGCGGTTCAGCGCCGACTTCGACAGTGGTCGCTTAACCTCACAGTTGGCTGACATCGTCAATGCTCGCGTGCAGTTTGGTAACGATGAACCGGCTGGGGCGGTTACGCTAGGCAGCGCTGCTGCACCTGATGGTTGGTCGACGCAGCCAGGCTGGAGCGTTGTCGCGCAGCTTGATGAGCTGCCTCTTGATGACTGGCACGAGGCGTTGTCACCATTAATGCAGGCGCCATCTTCATCGGATGCAGGTAGTGAGGATACGTCAATATCAGTCATGCTGAGCACGCCTTGCGTATATTTCCGTGATGCGTGTTTTGGTCGCTTAGAAGCGACAGGTAATCTTGAAGGAAAGCGCTTGGCTATGCAGTTAAGCGGTGATCTTGTGTCAGGGCGAGTGAATTATCAGCCTGATAGTGAGCTGCCGCTTGATATTGCAATCTCGTCGCTGGAAGTCGACCGGCTATTTGATATGCCTGCTGCAGCGCATGATAGCAGTGCGCCAGCACCGGGCTCTTGGATGGATGCTGTTGAAACTCAGCACGCCACGCCAATTGCTATGCCGGAATGGCTCAACCAGTTGCCGGATGGCAGGCTCAGACTAGCTGATATTGGCGTTGGCGAAGGCCGTTTTGGACCGTTAACGGCTTATTGGCACAGCCAGGATCAACGTTTTACTCTTTCCCCGGTTGGCCTGACATTAGGTCAGCTCTCTGCCCGCGGAGAGTTGGTGTGGGAGGGCGACGCTAACAATAGCCATACTCGCGCTGATATTTCGATACAAGGTGGCGATGTAGGTACTGCGTTAGAGCATCTCGGTCAACCAATCGCTATGCGTAGCCGTTCCACGGATGTTGGCGCCGCTCTGACGTGGCCAGGCGCTCCTTGGCAATTAGAGTTAAGTCGGGCAGATGGGAATATTCGAACCGATGTACGGGATGGACGCTTTGTGACGCTGGAATCTACACCGGCCCGCTTGGTTGGTCTGCTGAATTTTGACAACATACTGCGTCGTTTGCGTTTCGATTTTTCGGACGTGACGGGACAAGGAACCGCGTTTGACCGGGTGCATGGCACGGCAGATGTCGCCACGGGGCAATTACAGCTACGCGGGCCGCTTACCATTGAAGCGCCATCTACCACGCTAACGTTAACGGGAAGCGTCAATCTCATACAACGTGAACTTGATCAGCGGTTAGGCGTCACACTACCTATTAGTCAGAGCTTGCCTATCGCAGCTATTGCAGTAGGTGCTCCGATCGTTGGTGGCGCTCTTTTTATAGCGGACCAGCTTTTTGGTAGCGCGTTAGATCAAGCAACCACTATTCACTATCGCGTGCGAGGTCCGTGGACGTCGCCGCAGATCACTCTAGAAGGCCCTTAATGACCGCACATAAGAGCGATGTAAATACCGCTGTTTCGATTTTGTTAACACCAAGTGGCCTGGATTTGGATGCCTTGGATACAGGGCTGTCTTACGCCATGGGAGCGGGCATCGATTATGCCGATCTCTACTTCCAACGTACTTGGCAAGAGGGCTGGGTGCTGGAAGATGGTGAGGTAAAAGAAGCCAGCTATAACATTGATGGCGGTGTTGGTGTGCGCTCCTTGGCGGGTGAAAAGACAGGCTTTGCCTACTCCAATCAAATTACCGCAGATGCGCTAATGGATACTGGGCGTACCGCCGCGGGCATTGTGCGCAGTGGTAAACAGCTGCCTGGGCAGCCGGTAGTGGCTGTCAGCGCTGCCGGTCGTTATGCAGGACTTGATCCGTTGGCGGGGCTTACAGCTGACGAAAAAGTGGCGATGTTAAAAGAAGCAGACCGCATCGCACGTGCAGCTGACCCCAGCATTAGCCAAGTGAGCGCCTCATTGTCAGGCACTTATGAGGTGGTGTTAGTACGTGCCAGTGATGGCACCTTGGCGGCAGATATCCGCCCATTAGTGCGTTTTAACGTGAGTGTTATCGCGGCTAAAAACGGTCGGCGAGAGCGAGGTAGTGCTGGGGGTGGCGGTCGTTACTCTATGTCCCGGCTGCGAGATGAAAACGTAGCGGAACGCTATGCGAAAGAGGCTGTTCGCCAAGCCCTGGTGGTTAACCTAGAAGCAGTCGATGCACCTGCTGGTCAAATGCCTGTTGTTCTCGGCGCAGGCTGGCCAGGTATTCTGCTTCATGAGGCGGTGGGCCACGGGCTAGAAGGCGATTTTAATCGTAAGGGCAGTTCAGCGTTTGCAGGGCAGATGGGCAAGCGTGTTGCGGCGAAAGGCGTGACGGTTGTCGACGATGCTACCGTTGCTGACTGCCGTGGTTCGTTAAGCGTGGACGATGAAGGCACGCCAGGGCAATACACACCGCTGATTGAAGACGGTATTTTAACTGGCTATATGCAAGACAAACTTAACGCCCGGTTAATGAATATGGCGCCAACGGGGAATGCGCGGCGTGAATCTTTTGCCCATTTGCCGATGCCGCGTATGACCAATACGGTCATGCTGGCAGGCCAAGATGAACCCGCCGACATTATCAAAAGTGTTAAGCGCGGTATCTATGCGGTCAGTTTCGGTGGTGGTCAAGTTGATATTACATCAGGCAAGTTCGTGTTTTCAGCCAGCGAAGCCTACCTCATTGAAGATGGCAAAATTACCGCGCCTGTTAAAGGAGCAACTTTGATTGGCAGCGGCCCTGAGGCAATGGGGCGTGTTTCAATGATTGGCCATGATATGGAGATGGACACCGGTATCGGAGTGTGCGGCAAAGAGGGGCAGGGAGTACCGGTAGGCGTTGGTCAGCCCACCCTTAAGCTGGATGAGCTGACTGTTGGCGGTACCCAGTCGTCGTAACTTGGCTGGGTCTTTATGACTCAGTCATTGATGCATGCAAGGGTTAGAGTGCCAGCGTATCGCGTAAGTGTTTGAACAGCTTACGCGAGCTGGTTGGTGGTTTACTTTGCTCACGCTCTTTGCGTGCATTGCGTACCAGTTGTCGTATTGCCTGACGTTCAGCGTTAGGGTATTCCGCCATAAATAGATCAACAGCACTGTCACCTTCTTCGATTAACCGATCGCGCCATTTTTCTAGTCGGTGAAAGGCATGATCGCGCTGCTCTTTTTCTTGCTCGATAGCGTCGAAGACACCCTGTATGGCAGTAAGGTCTTCTTTGCGAATAAGCTTGCCCACATATTGCATATGGCGACGGCGGCCTTCATGGGAGCGGATGCGCGAGGTTTCTTCTATGGCGCGTAACATGTCGTCAGAGAGCGGAAATTTTGCGCGTTCGGCAGGTTTCATCGCGATAAGCGTTTCGCCAAGCGCCTGGAGAGCATGCATTTCCCGCTTGAGCTGCGATTTACTGGGGCGCTCTTCTTGTTCATCAATATCGAAGGGCTCGGGACGTTGCTTAGGCATACTAGAACTCACTAATTAGTTTCGTTTGCAGCATTATATCAGGCTGCGACCACAACATTGATCCGCCAATGCGATTCAGGCGAAAAGGAGGCCAAAATGGCACAAGCATTTGATGCAGCGGCCCAGCAGGTGCTGTTAACACAGCGTGCTGAAGAGGCGCTTGCGCTGGCAAAAAAATTAGGCGCAGATGCTGCCGAGGTCGGCGCTAGTGTAGATCAAGGCCTTGGGATAAGCGTGCGTCTTGGTGAAGTTGAAACCGTCGAGCTGTCACGTGATCAAGGGATTGCCGTTACGCTATATGTTGGGCAGCGCAAGGGCAGTGCCTCATCTACCGATGCCAGCAGTGCGTCAATTAAAGCCACGGTAGAGAAAGCCCTGGCCATTGCCCGTTATACGGGTGAGGATCCTGCCGCAGGGTTGGCAGATGCATCGCTAATGGCAACTGACCTGCCTGACCTTAAAGTACATTATCCATGGGCGTTGACGACTGACGAAGCAGTCGAATTGGCGCTGGCATGTGAGCAAGCGGGGCGTGACGTAACGGGTATTCATCAGTCGGAAGGTGCTTCGCTATCCAGCGGTGAGGGAGTACGAGTTTATGCTAACAGCCACGGTTTCCTCGGCACCCAGAAAGGCAGCAGCCATTCGCTTTCCTGCATGCTGATTGCACAGGATGAGAAGGGTATGCAGCGCGATTACGATTATACTTCGGCTCGTAATCCCGCCATGCTTCGTGATCCTGCGGAGGTTGGCCGCGAAGCGGCGTCACGCACGCTACGTCGGTTAGGCGCTCAGCGGCCGCCAACAGGCACCTTCCCGGTGCTGTTTGACCCGTCGCTTTCCAGCGGCCTGGTAGGTCACTTAATGGGAGCGTTGGCAGGTGGGGCGCTTTATCGCGAATCCTCTTTCTTATGTGATCGTTTAGGTAGCCCGCTATTCCCGAGCTGGTTTGGCTTGGAAGAGCGGCCTATGGAGATTGGAGCCACGGCTAGCTCGCCGTTTGATGCTGAAGGCGTTCAGACTCGTAATAATCGCTTTATTGATCAGGGTAGTGTCGCCAGCTATATGCTGTCTGCTTACAGTGCGCGGCGCTTGGGCATGCAGTCGACAGGGAATGCCGGTGGGGCGCGCAATTTACGTCTATTGGCGCCGCTGACGCCGCGAGATGATTTGCTGAAGCAGATGGGGCGTGGCATTTGGGTGACTGAACTAATGGGGCAGGGGGTTAACGGCGTGACGGGTGACTATTCACGAGGCGCTGCAGGCTTCTGGGTAGACAATGGCGAAATACAGCATCCCATCGAGGAGTTCACTATTGCCAGTAATTTGAATAGCATGTTTGCTGGCTTAGTTGCAGTCGGTGATGATACCGATACCCGTGGCAGTATTCACACGGGTAGTTGGCTAATTGATGCAATGACCGTCGCTGGTAACTAACAACTTGGCTAACGGCCCAGCTAACACGTTGGCTGACGCTGTTTTACTGATGTCAGTACTCTTCACTGATGTTAGTGCTCTTCGTCAAAACGCGCGTCGAACAGTGCTTCAATCGCCTCTAGTGCTTGTTCGGCGTCGTCGCCTTCCGCTTGGATTCTAAGTTCAGTGCCACAAGGGGCGGCCAGCATTAACAACGACATAATGTTGGCCGCATCTGCCATTTGCTGTTGCTTGTAAACGTGAATCTTGGCCGAAAACTGTTGGCCACACTTGACGAGTTTTGTCGCTGCGCGAGCATGAAGGCCGCGCTGATTAGTGAGTGTTAAGATTCTTTCTGGCACTCTGGTTCCTTTTTGCCGAGTGGGGTCGTGAAGAAAAAGGCGTTGCTTATTGCGCGTTTGTTGAAGGTGGGGATGTGGAAGGCTGCTGTTCACTGAGCGTGTACTGCAGGCCTAGCTCACGATGACGGAGCTGAACCTCTCCTGCCTGTTTCACCAGCATTTGCGCTAGCTGTTCCACCATAAAGACAGAGCGGTGCTGCCCACCGGTACAGCCAATAGCAATCGTCATATAGCTGCGTTGGCTATTTTGGTAAGCGGGTAGCCACTTTTCCAACCATGTCTGGATATCATTGCGCATTTCTTCGACGACGGGATATCCCTTCAGAAAGTGGATGATATTGGCGTCACGACCAGTGTATTGGCGCAGTGTGGGATCCCAGTACGGGTTTGGTAGGCAGCGCACGTCAAAGACGAGGTCAGCGTCAAGTGGGACGCCGCGCTTATAGCCAAATGACTCTAGTGTCAGCGTTAACCTATCTTCACGCTGCTGGGCAACCTGATCCGTTATCCGGCGACGCAGGTCATGAACCGACAGACGTGATGTGTCGATCATCAGGTCAGCAAGATCACGGATGTCTAGCAGGGTTTCTTCTTCTTTATTGATGGCCTCCTCGAGCGTCATGTCACTGTCACGCGTCAAGGGGTGGCGGCGACGCGTGGCTGAATATCGCTCAAGCAGAATTCGCGCATCGGTGGTTAGATAGATAACCTGAAAGTGAATGCTTTTCTGACGCAAAGATTCAAGCATTTTTGGCAGCTGCTTTAGCGCAGCAGGCAAATTGCGCGCATCAATACTTACCGCTAGTTGGGGGCGTGCTCCTTGCTCACGAAGCTCATCCACCAGGGAGCCGAGTAGCATGGCAGGCAAATTATCAATGGCACAATAGCCAAGATCTTCTAACGCTTGTAAGGCGATAGATTTACCGGACCCTGAACGGCCGCTAATGATCACCAATTGCATAGAGTGTCTCTTGGCATACCAATAAAAATGAAGGTAAACGTTGAACTAAGTAGGCAGTGTCTAACGGTGGACCAATTAGCTAACAGCGTGTTCACGAATTTTTGCTGTTATAAGGTCCAATAGCTCACGTTGGCTAGCCGCTCTACGAAGCTGCTGACGTGTGTCAACGCTGTTCATAATAGACGCCACTTGCCCTAATAAGGCTAAGTGCGTGTCGTCCGCTTCTTCGGGTACTAAAAGTACGAAAACAAGGTCGACGGGGTCGCCATCAATAGCATCGAAATCTACGGGCTCAGCTAGCTTTAAGAAACCCGCGATAGGTGAGCTACAGTGAGGGCTGCGGGCGTGAGGAATAGCAACGCCGTTGCCTATTCCAGTGCTGCCCAAGCGCTCACGGCCTATCAGGCGGCTGAAGACTTCTTGGCTATCTAGGCTTGGCGTATTTTGCGCAATAAAGGTGCTGAAAAATTCCAGCACCCTTTTTTTGCTACCCCCGGGGACGTCATACAGCACGCGCTCCGGGGGAAGAATGGTTTCCAACGTCATTGAGTTAACGCACGCCAGCGCCTTGGGCGCGAGCTTGTGCTTTTTCCTTGTGTTTAACGAGTTGACGGTCAATTTTGTCCGCTAGTGCATCAATTGCAGCGTACATATCATTGTCTAATGCTTCTGCGTGTAGATCGGCTCCGGCAGCATGCAGGGTGCAGGCTGCCTGTTGACGCTCCTTCTCAACAGATAAGGTTACTTGTACGGTGGTGATGTTGTCATAATGGCGCTCAACGCGTTCCAGCTTCTCATTTACATAGTCACGCAAGGCGTCAGTCAGATCTACGTGATGACCAGTGATATTTACTTGCATTGACGTGCTCCTTATCCATCGGACTGTTCTTCGATTGTAACCCTTTTTGCGCTATTGCAAAGCCCCTAGACGGACTTTGTCTCGTTAGCACTGTTTTATTAGCGTAAACGGCGGCGCTCGCTTGAAGAGGGAATACCCATTGATTCACGATATTTGGCCACCGTTCGCCTTGCTACTTGAATGCCACCCTCTTCCAATAGCGCCACGAGGCGGCTGTCTGAGAGAGGTTTTCCGGGCGGCTCATCCTGTACCAGTTTTTTGATTCGCGCTCGGATGGCAGTGCTGGAGTGGTTGTCGCCGCCATCCTGGCCACTTACTTGGCTTGAGAAGAAGTATTTGAGCTCGAACACGCCGCGCGGAGTATGAATATATTTCTGGGTAGTGACCCTGGAGATAGTAGATTCATGCATTTCCACGGCATCTGCGATATCGGCTAAGATCAGCGGTTTCATGGCTTCTTCACCGTGTTCCAGAAAGCCTATCTGGCGAGCTATGATTTCTCGACCCACTCGTAGCAGCGTATCATTTCGGCTTGAAAGGCTCTTGATAAGCCAGCGAGCTTCTTGAAGATGCTCTTTTAAAAATTGGTTATCCTGGCTCTTGTCAGCCCGTTTGATGAGGCTGGCGTAGTCAGGTTGAATGCGCAAGCGCGGCAGCGCCTCTGGGTTTAGCTCCAGGTGCCATCCTTCGTGGTCATGGCGAACGACTAGATCTGGCGTTACGTAGCTGTCATCTGTGTCGCCAAAGGCACTCCCAGGGCGGGGATCAAGGCTGCGGATCAAGCGAATGACGTCATCAAGCTGCTCATCATTTAGACTTAACCGTCGCTTTAGCAGGCGCGCATCATCTTTACCGAGCGCTTCAAGAAATTGACGCACTAGCCGCTTGGCAGGCATCAACAGCGGTGTGTCTTCGGGAAGTGAGGCGAGCTGCAGCATTAAGCATTCTCGCAGGTCGCGAGCAAATACACCGGTGGGTTCAAACTGTTGAAGACGCAGCAGGGTTGTTTCAACTTCACGCTGGCTAAGGCCTTCATGCCCTTGGGCTTTAAGTCCTTCGCGAATGTCATTGAGCGGCTGTGTGAGGTAGCCGTTGGCATCCAGTGCGTCGATGAGGCTTTCAGCAATGGCATGATCGCGTGGTGAAAAATCTGTCATGGCGAGTTGCCAAAGTAAGTGGCCATGTAAACTTTGACCAGCGGCTTGACGCTCAAAGTCTGGCCCCTCGCTACTGGCACCATGGCTACCCAAGTCTTGATAAGTGTCTGACCAGTCACTGTCAGTAGAGAGCTCGTTAGGAATGCTTTCGGACCACTCAGCTTCCTGGGGCTCACTAACGGCCTGCTCGCCGAACTCGTCTTCCTGCTCAAGCATGGGATTAGCATCAAGCGCTTGCTGAATTTCTTGACGGAGGTCCAGCGTTGATAGCTGTAACAGGGCGATGGCCTGCTGCAGCTGAGGTGTCATGGTCAGCTGTGTACCGATACGCAATTGAAGAGAAGCTTTCATGACCATCTGAGAACCACTCGTTAATCAGAAAGCTCCACCCTAGTGCGAGTTATGGCTTGGTGCAAGTGCAATAACTATGCCACCCATACTATTTTTTCTGCAGGTGGCTGTTTACAGGCGGAAATCAGCCCCCAAATAAACGTCTCTTACCCGTTGGTTGTTGAGAATTTCCTGAGGGGGGCCGCTGGCGATGATATGACCGTCGCCTACAATGTAAGCAATATCGCAAATATCTAGCGTTTCTCTGACGTTATGATCGGTAATCAGTACGCCGATATGGCGTTTTTTGAGTGCTCGAATGATCGTTTTAATATCGCCTACCGAGATCGGATCAACGCCGGCAAACGGCTCATCAAGCAGAATAAAGGCAGGCTCTGTCGCGAGTGAGCGTGCAATTTCAACACGTCTACGCTCTCCGCCTGAAAGACTCATACCGAAGTTGTCACGAATGTGAGTGATGTGAAAATCTTCCAGTAGCGACTCAAGGCGCTGCTCCCGAGCGCTGCGATCGAGTTCTTTGCGAGTCTCCAGAATTGCCATTATGTTGTCGGCGACGGTCAGTTTGCGAAAAATAGAGGCTTCCTGGGGCAAGTACCCAATACCTGCCAGTGCACGTTCGTGCATAGGGGCATGGGTTAAATCAAGCCCATCGATGCCTACCTTTCCAGCATCAGACTTTACCAAACCGACAATCATATAGAATGATGTCGTTTTGCCTGCGCCATTGGGGCCTAGCAGTCCTACCACGCTGCCTTGCGATATCTCTAGGTTAATATCCTTAACCACGCGGCGGCGTTTATAGCTTTTGGCTAAGTGGTGGGCATAAAGTGTTTTTATCGGCGCTGCTTCTGATGCTGATTCTAAGGCTGTGTGAGGTGCAGACTCTGCATTTTTTGTCGCCACTGGTCACTCCTATTGTTCCGGCTGAAGAGTCATGCGGATGCGTTGTGGTTCACTACCACTAACATCAGAACGCGCCTGAACCACACCTTGGTCGATAAAATACTCTAAGCGCCCACCTTCGAAGCGGTCAGCTTGCTGGGTCAGTTCCGCTTGGTCGATTAGCTCTACCCGACGCTCGGCAACATGATAAATGATGCGCTTTGCCCAGCCTTCCATTGGACTATCTTGGTCTTCGAGCTGGTTGCGTATATAGGCTCGTCCGCCGGTTGCAATGGCGCGCGATAGCTCGCCAGCATCGTTGCGCTGAATCTCAACGCGATCTCCGCGTAGCTGCATATTGCCCTGACGAATATCGACGTTGCCAGAATACACCGCAGTGCCTGCGCGTTGATCGAGATCTAAACGATCAGCCTCTACTTCTACAGGGGCTTGGCTTTGTGCCATGACCGGTAGCGCTGCCGCAGAAATAGGTAGTGTAATGGCGAAGAGTGCCGTGCGAATAAGAGCGTTCATCGCGACTCCTACTGAGAACGAGTGGCAGGCGGGTGAATGCCGCGCACGTTATTGGTTAAGCGGATCTGGCTATCATCCAGCCATACATCCATGCGTGAAGCGCTAATGCGTTGAGGCGGTTGCTGAAGTATGGTTTCGGCATCGCTCCAAGCATGGCGGGTGATGCCATTGTAATGTAATAACTCTGTATTCAACTGCCAGCCCTCGTCAGGTGCAAGTAATTGGGCTGAGCCAGCTAGCGTGAGTGCTTGCGTGTCAGTATTTAGGGTGCCGCTCTTCGCTGTCGCTAGCCATTGACGCTCCTCTCTATCGAATAGTGTCGCCCTGGGAGAGGTAACCTCTGTCATCGCTGTTTGAGGGGTATGGACTAAGCGTGGCGTCGCCAGCGACTGTTGGATGGCACCGGTGTCACCAAACAGAGTGATTTCTGCATTTTCCAGTACATGGCCGGGCTCTTGAGCGCGAGCCTCAGGATCGATTAATTGGTCTTGAGGGCCGCGCGGGTCTAGCCACGCCAGCACACCACCTAGGGCAAATACCATGGTGGTTATCCAAACGCGTTTTTTAGCCCAAAAGCGCATTACGATTGGCCGTGTAGGTACGTATCTAAAACAGCATCCCAATGCCCTTGAGACATCAATAAGGTGTCGCAGATTTCACGTACAGCACCGTGGCCACCAAGCCGGTCGGTGATCCAGTCGGCATGGGTATGCATGTAGTCAGGAGCATTAGGCACGGTAATGCCTACGCCAGAACGTTTAATAGGAGCAAGGTCTGGTAGATCGTCACCACAATAAGCAACCTGCTCAAGCGTGATATCTAGGCGTTGGCAAAGCGCGCGTAATGTAGTGAGTTTATCTTCACATCCTTGATAAACATGGGTAATGCCCAGCGATGCAGCGCGTTGACTAACCATCGGAGAGTCACGCCCAGTAATTAAGGCAACATGGATGCCGACGCGCTTTAAAAGTTTGAGGCCGTGGCCATCTTGAGTATGGAACGCTTTGATTTCGATACCGTCGGCTTGGAAATAGAGGCGGCCATCGGTAAGTACGCCGTCAACGTCTATGGCAAGCAATTTTACGCGGCGAATGCGGTCTTGTAGAGCGTCAGGTAAGGCCATGAAGCCTCCGTATTATTAATGTTGAAAAAGAGCGATTAAATGACACCGCTAGCAAGTAAGTCATGCATATGCAGTGCGCCAATGGGGCGCTGCTGATCATCCACGACCGCCAGTGCGGTGATTCGACTGTCTTCCATGATGCGTACCGCTTCAGCCGCTAACACCTCGGGGCCGATACGTTTTCCAGGGCGTGTCATAACATCATCAACGAGGACGTCACGTAGGTCATGAAACTGATCCAGCGTTCGGCGTAAGTCACCGTCGGTATAAACGCCGGCAAGGCGTCCTTCGCTATCGACGACGCAGGTAAAGCCCAATCCTTGGCGAGTGATTTCCAACAGGGCGTCCCGTAGCGGGCTACCTAGTGCTACTTGGGGGAGGCGTGAGCCGTTGTGCATTAAATCCTTGACACGCAAAAGCAGGCGTTTGCCGAGGCTTCCACCTGGGTGTGAAAGGGCAAAATCTTCCGCGGTGAAGCCGCGTGCTTCTAATAATGCCACGGCTAAAGCATCACCTAGGGCAAGTGCCGCTGTGGTTGAGCTAGTCGGCGCTAAGTCGAGAGGGCAGGCTTCACGCTCAACACCGCTGTTAAGATGAGCATCGGCGTGCTTAGCTAATGTGGATCCTGGGCGCCCCGTCATGCTGACAAGCGGGGTTCCTAAGCGTTTCAATAGCGGAAGCAGGGCGGTGACCTCTGCGGTTTCGCCAGAGTTCGAGAGGGCCAGCACAACATCTGCGCGGGTGATCATGCCGAGATCGCCATGGCTGGCTTCACCGGGGTGGACAAAAAAAGCAGGCGTGCCGGTGCTTGCCAACGTTGCAGCCAGCTTGCCCGCAATATGCCCAGACTTACCCATGCCGGTCACCACTACGCGGCCCTGGCAGGCAAGGATAAGTTCACAGGCGTGGTCAAAGCTCTCATCAAGCTTTGCCTGAAGCCCACCGATAGCGGCCTGCTCAATTTGCAGTGTGCGCAGCGCACTTTCACGCAGTAGGCTAGGTGTCGATAGTGGCTGGCGCATGAGGACATCTCTTTTCATAAGCGGTCAAAAGTAGGTCGCTAAGAATAACATCTTGGCGCGGTTTGTAGGTAAGGCGCGTACCCTACTCCTTACTGCAGTAGCAGTGAGCGTATCTGTTACTGTGAGTAGCGTTCAGTTACGATGTTCGATAATATTTCGAAAACAGTGTTTTTTAAACTGCCTGTGCTTTTAAACTAGCCGTTTTTTTTGAATTATTTATTTTTAACTAACTCATGCGTAGCCAGCATATATTAATGCTGTTGCGGCAAGACGACCATCAAGGCCAGCCAGCCCATGACCGATGCTCCCTTCATCGAAATTGAAGATTTGTACTTCTCGCGGGGTGATCATGATATTTTTCGTGGAATCAATATGACGATTTCGCGTGGCCAGGTAACGGCCATCATGGGGCCAAGCGGTACCGGCAAAACGACACTTTTAAAACTCATCGGTGGGCAATTAACCCCTGACCGAGGGCGAGTGCTAATCGACGGTCAAGATGTCCATCGCCTGTCGCGCAAGGCTCTGTTTACGTTGCGTAAGCGCATGGGGATGTTGTTTCAGAGCGGTGCCCTGTTTTCGGACCTTGATGTATATGAAAACGTAGCGTTTCCGCTGCGGGTGCATACTGACTTGCCTGATCCGATGATACGCGATCTAGTGCTTCTTAAGCTGCAGGCAGTGGGTTTGCGCGGGGCTAGGCACTTGTCGCCTGCTGAGCTTTCGGGGGGGATGGCCAGACGTGTGGCGCTGGCTCGGGCGGTAGCGCTTGACCCAGAGTTAATCCTTTATGATGAGCCTTTTGTCGGACAAGACCCCATTTCTATGGGGGTGCTTGTACAGCTAATTAAACGGCTGAATCAGGCGCTGTCGCTTACGTCAGTGATCGTTTCGCACGATATCAAAGAGACTCTCAGCATTGCGGATTATCTATACCTTATTTCCGATGGGCAGGTAGTCGCCTCTGGCACGCCAAGCACCTTAGATACCAACCAAGATCCCCGGGTGAGCCAGTTTATCCATGGTGAGCCAGACGGGCCGGTGCCGTTTCACTATCCCGCTGAGACGCTTTATCGCGATATTCTAGGCCAAGCCTCTGCAGAGAAGGTGCGTTAAATGCAATCAAACATTAAACATGCTATTTCGCATGTTGCTCGGCTGGGGCAAAAAGGCTGTGATGCCATAGAGTCGCTAGGGCGTGCAGGTGTTTTTCTTGCCCAGTCAGCAGTAGGGCTGCCTTCTCGGGAAGGGTGGTCGCTGTGGCTACGCCAAGTACACTTTGTTGGTGTGCTGTCTCTGGCTATTGTGCTGGTGTCAGGGCTGTTTATAGGTATGGTGCTTGCGTTGCAGGGGTACACCATTTTGGTTGATTTTGGGGCAGAGCAGGCGCTCGGCCAGATGGTTGCTCTTTCACTTCTCCGAGAGCTGGCGCCGGTGGTCGCTGCGCTATTGTTTGCCGGCCGCGCGGGCTCTGCGTTAACGGCGGAAATTGGCCTTATGAAGGCGACTGAGCAGTTAACCAGTATGGAAATGATTGGCGTTGATCCACTGCGCCGGGTTGTGGCTCCACGGCTGTGGGCAGGTTTTATTGCGCTTCCCATTCTGACCGTTGGCTTTAGCGTGGTGGGGATTTGGGGGGGCTACCTGGTTGGTGTGGAATGGCTAGGAGTATTTGAAGGTTCCTACTGGAGCAATATGCAGGCTAGCGTTTCGTTTATTGATGATATTGGTAATGGAATCATCAAGAGCCTTGTGTTTGCAGTGGTCGTTACCTGGATTGCGGTGTTCCAAGGGTATGACTTGGTGCCTACCTCTGAAGGTATTTCACGTGCGACAACACGCACGGTGGTGTATTCATCGCTTGCTGTTTTGGGGCTGGATTTTGTATTGACCGCCGTGATGTTTGGCGGCCTTTAATGGGTGGAGCAATAACATGAAGCGCAGTAAAACCATGGAATTTGGCGTTGGCCTGTTTATGCTTGCGGGCATTCTGGGGCTTATTTTTTTAGGCTTGCGCGTAAGTGGTATGACGTTTTCAACATCTTCTGACACGTTTCGTCTTGAGGCTAGCTTTTCCAATATTGGTAGCCTGAAGCCACGTGCGCGGGTCACTATGGCCGGTGTCACTGTGGGGCGGGTAGAGAGCATTGAACTTGATACCGAGTGGTATGATGCGCGGGTGGTGTTAAGCCTCGATAGCGACCTTAAAGGCCAGCTTTCGCAAGATACTACTGCGGCTATTTTGACGGCTGGGCTGCTCGGTGAGCAGTATATTGGCTTGAGTGTTGGCGGCGCTCCTGACGTACTGGAAGAGGGGGATGTTATTCGAGATACCCAGTCTGCCTTAGTGCTCGAAGAACTTATCCAGCAATTTGTATCCAATATGGTTACTAACTAGGCACCGTGAGTGCTGTCAGTTGTTATGAGGTGACTTTGATGAAAGAAAATAGCGTAATGTTGGTCCGTCGTTGGCTCTTTTTGTTGTTGCTAGCGGTTTTTCTGCTGCCTTTTGCTGCTCAGGCCCAGTCGCAATCACCAGAAGCGTTGGTTCGTGACAACGTTAATGGCTTCATGGAGCAGATTAAGGGTAGAGAGGATTATTACGCCAATAATCTTGATGAGCTTAAAGCGTTAGTCAACGATAGCCTGAATGATGTGGCGGATTTTCGCTATATTGGCGCTAGCGTGATGGGCAGCTACTTTCGCAATGCAACGCCAGAACAGCGTAGCCGCTTCGCCGATGTCTTTCGTCAAACCCTGATCGACACCTACACGCGTGGTCTCGTAACCTTTGATTATGATGAGTTGAGAGTGTTAACCGACCAGCGCGGTCAGCGCTATAAAGATCAAGCCAGTGTTGATATGGAAGTGGTGGCTACTAATGGTCAGGTTTATCCGGTTAGCTATAGCCTGCGACTTTCAAATGGTGAGTGGAAAGTAGTTAATGTCATTGTTAATGGCATCAATTTAGGACTGACCTTCCGCAACCAGTTTGACCAGTCGATGCGCGAAAATAACCGAGACTATGATGCCGTCATTCGTAGCTGGTCACCCGAAATTGGTGTTGACGAGCTAGAGCAAGGGGGCAACGCGTGACGACGCTGTTATCTATGCCCCAGGTTTCGCTGATTGCGCAGCCTTGCGCGTTGGCGGTTCAGGGTGATCTCAATGTCAATGCAGCGGCCGAACTGGCCGCTGCAGGCGTTAAATGGCTTGAAAGTTCTCGGTTAGCTGATGTGGTTCTCGATTTTTCAGGGGTTACGAAGGCGAGTAGTGCGGCGATTAGTGTGCTGTTTGAATGGCTGCGTGCCTGCCACTCGTTAGGCATTGTCGTTACGTCGATTGCCTTGTCTACTCCGCTGGAGCGTTTAACATCGCTCGCTGAGCTTGATGCGCTAATAGGTTCGCCCAACGCTGAAGCGTGAGTGCTCGTCTGGCATCGCCAAGCGTGCCGCTTTTCTTTATCATGTTTCTTTATTCCTCACTAATTCAACGTCCCTACCTATTTCAATGACCCAAAGGAGTTCCCTGTCCTATGCAACCCCATGAGGTAAAAGCACTGCTTGAGTCCCGCATCGATGGATGTGATTTTCATATTCAGGGTGAAGGCTGCAATTTTCAGGTGATCGCGGTTGGCGAAGCTTTTGAAGGTCTTTCTGCCGTAAAGCGTCAGCAGCTGGTCTATGCGGCGCTAAGTGATGAAATTGCATCCGGCGCTCTGCACGCCATTAGTATTAAAACGTTTACTCCGGCGCAGTGGCAAACTGCACCGGAGAACGCATAGTAGCGGCTTCTCTATGGACAAATTAATCATTACCGGCAATGGGTCGGTAGATGGCGAAGTGTGGGTGAGTGGCGCTAAAAATGCGGCGTTGCCAATTTTGTGTGCCAGCCTTTTGGCAGATGGCCCGGTCATTATTGGTAATTTGCCTCATTTGCAGGACATCACTACGACGCTGGAGTTGCTAGGGCGCATGGGCGTTGAGCCGGTGATGGGAGAGAAGCTCAGTATTCAGCTTGACGGCTCTCAGGTAACGCAGTGTCATGCCCCCTACGAACTAGTCAAGAAGATGCGCGCCTCCATTCTGGTGTTAGGTCCGTTGCTAGCACATTTTGGTAAGGCGGATGTTTCTCTACCAGGCGGGTGTGCCATTGGTTCGCGTCCTGTGGACTTGCATATCCGTGGTCTTGAGGCGATGGGCGCGGAGATCCGCGTAGAAGCGGGTTACATTCGTGCTCGGGTTGATGGCCGCTTGAAAGGGGCGACTATCTTCTTTGATACAGTGACGGTAACGGGTACTGAAAATCTGCTGATGGCGGCCACGCTCGCAGAGGGCACTACTATTCTTGAAAATGCTGCGCGCGAGCCGGAAATTGTCGATCTCGCCGAGTGTTTGATCAAGATGGGGGCTGATATTCGCGGGCATGGTACTGACACTATCGTGATTGAGGGCGTTGCAACACTGCACGGCTGCGAGCACGATGTCATGCCGGATCGCATTGAAACGGGCACTTTCCTGGTGGCTGCAGCCATGACAGGTGGCCGCGTGAAAGTGAAGCGCACCCGTGCCGATATTTTAGAAGCAGTGCTTGCGAAGCTTGAAGAAGCGGGCGCTGAGATTACCAGTGGCGATGATTGGATCGCTTTGGATATGCACGGTAAGCGCCCAAAAGCGGTGAATATTCGCACGGCACCTTATCCTGCATTCCCTACCGATATGCAGGCGCAGTTTGTGGCGATGAATGCTGTCGCTGAGGGGAATTCCCGGGTGGTAGAAACCATCTTTGAAAACCGTTTTATGCACGTGCAAGAGCTAAACCGGATGGGTGCGAATATTGCCCTTGAAGGAAATACGGCACTGATTGAAGGCGTAGAAAAGCTTTCGGGGGCGCCGGTAATGGCTACCGACCTTCGTGCGTCAGCATCGCTGGTAATCGCGGCAATGATGGCTGAAGGCGAAACGCTTGTAGATCGTATTTATCATATCGATCGTGGTTATGAGTGCATTGAGGAAAAACTACAGCTGCTGGGTGCGCGCATTCGCCGTATTCCTGGCTAAGCCATGTTATTAACCATTGGCCTAAACAATGAGTAAGCAACTGATTTTAGCCCTTTCAAAAGGGCGTATTCTGGAAGAGACGCTGCCGCTGTTGGCGGATGCGGGAATTACCCCAGTAGAAGATTTGGGTAAAAGTCGTAAGCTGTTGTTTGATACTAATTTGCCAGATGTGAAATTAGTAATTATACGGGCAACCGATGTGCCGACCTATGTGCAGCTGGGTGCCGCAGATGTGGGCGTTGCGGGTAAAGATGTTCTACTTGAGCATGGTGCTGAAGGGCTATACGAACCCCTAGACCTGGATATCGCTCGTTGCAAGCTGATGACGGCTGGTGTGACAGGTCAATTGCCTGCTGAAGCGCGCCGTCGTGTAGCTACTAAGTTTGTAAACGTGGCGAGGCGTTACTACGCAGAGCAGGGTATTCAAGCCGAAGTGATCAAGCTCTATGGTGCAATGGAGCTTGCTCCTCTGATGAATTTGGCCGATGAAATTGTTGATATCGTGGATACCGGCAATACGCTACGCGCCAATGGCATGGAGCCCCGTGAACTCATTGCCCACATCAGTACCCGCCTAGTGGTTAATAAAGCAGCCATGACCATGAAGCATGACCGTATCAAACCACTATTAGCCCGCCTGGAAAGTGCGGTTAAAAAGCGCCAGACTCAGCCTATTGAATGACACGAGGTTTACCATGAGCGATAAGTCCACAGCCACCATTGCCCGTCTCTCGACTGTTGATGGGGCATTCCATCAGCATTTAGACGCGCTGCTGGATTGGGAAGGGGTGTCTGATAAGGCAGTGCAGGCTCGTGTTGAAGAGATATTGGCAGATGTTAAGCGGCGAGGTGACAGCGCGGTGGTTGAGGCGACCAATCGCTTTGATCGTCTGTCTGTCGAGAGTATGGAGCAGCTGTGCCTATCTCCTGAGCAACTGAAAATGGCCTTTGACGGCCTGCCTGCTGAGCAGCGTAATGCGCTGTCGGCCGCCGCTGAGCGTATCAAGCGTTATCATGAGCGCCAGAAGCCAAGCTCATGGCAATACGAAGAGGCTGATGGAACAGTGCTTGGCCAAAAGGTCACCCCGCTGGACCGCGCAGGTATTTATGTGCCAGGTGGTAAAGCCGCTTATCCTTCATCGGTGTTAATGAATGCTATCCCTGCCCATGTGGCTGGTGTGCGTGAGATTGTGATGGTTGTGCCGACTCCAGACGGTGTGCTGAATGATCTTGTGCTGGCAGCTGCGCATTTGGCGGGCGTCGACTATGTGTTCACAATTGGCGGCGCCCAGGCAGTCGCGGCGCTTGCCTATGGTACGGAAAGCATTCCGCGGGTAGATAAAATCGTAGGGCCTGGAAATATCTACGTAGCGACTGCTAAACGCGCGGTATTTGGTCAAGTTGGTATTGATATGATTGCCGGTCCCTCTGAAATCATGGTGGTGTCTGACGGCCAAACAGACCCGGATTGGTTGGCAATGGACTTATTCTCTCAGGCTGAACACGATGAGGATGCTCAGGCGATTTTTGTTAGTTGGAAGGCTGATCATCTGGATGCCGTTGAAGCTTCGATAGAGCGATTATTGCCGACGCTTGAGCGGGAAGATATTGCCCGTGCTTCACTGCAACGTCGTGGTGCATTGATTCTATGCCAAGATCAAGCCGAAGCCATTGAGTTGGTCAATCGTATCGCACCGGAGCATCTGGAGCTTTCTGTTGAGACGCCTGGCGACTGGCTCGATGACGTGCGTCACGCTGGGGCTATCTTTATGGGGCGGCATACGTCGGAAGCTCTGGGCGATTATTGTGCAGGACCGAATCATGTGCTGCCCACGTCTGGAACTGCCCGTTTCTCATCGCCGCTGGGGGTTTATGATTTCCAGAAACGCTCCTCCATTATTCACTGCTCGCCTGATGGCGCGTCTGAGCTTGGTAAAATAGCCTCTGTGCTTGCCCGGGGGGAGTCGCTAACGGCCCATGCGCGTTCGGCGGAGTATCGTATTAACGATTGAGTATCGCTGCTTGAACAAGCGTAGATAACCATCAGAGCGACTTACGAGTCGCTCTGATGCTCTCCTGACGTAGCATTGATGGGTACCGGCCGTTCACCGACCTCCAGTGTCATATCCATGCGCTCACCGCTTCGTACTATCGTCAGCGGTAATTTTGTGCCGGGGGGGATGGAGGCAATCGCGCTCATTGTTACTCGGGCATCCAAAATCACTTGGCCATCAATAGACAGCAGAACATCACCGGGCTGTAAGCCTGCTTTAGCGGCCGGCCCGTCTTTCACAACGCCAGCCACAATCACGCCTTGAGGAGTTCTTAGTCCAAATGATGCGGCTAGCTCGCGGGAGAGGGCTTGTGCCTCTATGCCTAGCCAGCCGCGTATAACGCGGCCGCGGGTAACCAGTTCATTCAAGATGCTGTGGGCAAGGTTGGCTGGAATCGCAAACCCAATTCCTTGTGATCCTCCCGACCGTGAGAAAATGGCCGTATTAATACCCACTAAAGCGCCGTCAGGGTTGACTAGCGCCCCCCCAGAATTGCCTGGATTTATCGCTGCGTCTGTTTGAATGAAGTCTTCATAAGCATTTAAACCTAAGTGGCTGCGCCCCGTCGCGCTGATAATGCCCATGGTAACGGTTTGTCCAACGCCGAAGGGGTTGCCAATAGCGAGTGCTACATCGCCCACCGCCACCTGCTCTGAGTCAGCAAGCTCAATTACCGGCAAGTCATCAAGGGTAATGCGTAAAACGGCAAGGTCGCTTTCTGGATCAGTGCCAATTACCTCGGCTAGTGTTTCCCGGCCATCGCGGAGTGCCACCTGTATTTGATCGGCGCCATTAATGACATGGTGATTGGTTAGCACGTAGCCGTCATGGCTGACGATAACGCCTGAACCAAGGCTCGACAGCATGCGCTGGTGAGTGGTTGCATCGTCGCCGCTGAAGAACTGCTGGAAAAAAGGATCGGACATCAGCGGATGCTGGTCGCGTTCAACAATGCGTGATGAATAGATGTTGACGACGGCTGGCGCCGCTTGATTAACAGCATTGGAGTAACTTGCAGGCCCTTGATTGCGGTTGAGCGGTTCTGCTTGGCGAATCTCAGGGGCAGGTCGATTTGCTGCTGACTCTCCACTAGTGGGCACTAGCGAAGGAGGGGGCTCGACCATTGCGGGTGGCGTTTGCCGAAAAGGATTAGGCAAATACTCTGGGAAAGCAAGTAGCACCAAGGCGGCGAGCAATAGCCCGGTGATAATTGGCCATATATAGGGCAGCACAGAGCGGTGCATGCGAAATTTCCTCAGCGGGTGATAGTCTAAATGGTCGCGAGGTTCGCGATAACGCGAAGCGATATTTACAATAGTCCCATCGTAACACTTTATTGAGATGTTCCTCACGATAGCTTGTTAATCGGTTAAGGAGTCAGTGTGATCCATCGTGACCAACTAGTAGCTGCATGCGACCATCAATTGCGGTCATCGCAATTCAAAGATTTTACCGTTAACGGCCTTCAAGTAGAGGGGCGTGACACAGTAACGCGCGTGGTGTCGGGCGTGACGGCATGCCAGGCGTTATTAGAGGAGGCAGTCGCTTGGCGAGCGGACATGGTGTTGGTGCACCATGGTTATTTCTGGAAAAACGAACCGGTGGCCATTACCGGCATGAAACAGAAGCGAATTAAAACGCTCTTGGATAACGAAATGAGCTTGCTGGCTTACCATTTGCCATTAGATGCGCATGCCGCGTTTGGCAATAATGCCGAGCTGGCCAAGCGTCTGGGGTGGAAGGTCGAGGGATGCATTGATGGTGAGCTTGGCGAAGGGCTGTTATGGTCCGGCCGACTGGCTGAGCCGCTAAGCGTTGCAGAGCTGGGCAGTCAATTGGCTGCAGTGCTCCATCGAGAGCCTTTAGTGGTTGAATCGCCTTTAGTAGGCTCTGTGGAGCGGGTCGCATGGTGCACCGGAGGTGCTCAAGATATGATTACGGCGGCTTACGATGCAGGCGCGCAAGTTTTCGTGTCTGGGGAGATATCAGAGCGCACGACGCACCTGGCTAGAGAGATGGGAATTCATTACATCGCTGCTGGCCACCATGCTACAGAACGTTTTGGCGTTCAGGCGCTGGGTGAATGGTTGGCGAGTGAGTATGGTGTGGAGCATCGATTTATCGATATCGATAATCCCGCTTAGCACTCGCTTGCGCAAAGCACCCGCATCGGTTTGCTATGCGGATGCTTTGACCTTGTTAATTACTAATAACGAGGGGGTTGCGGAGCAGGTTCATCATGCTCTTTCAAGCTGTCTTTCAGGCCAAAGTCTTCAGATAACGTGCCGCTTTTGCCATCGGCATAATCACGTGGAGTGTTAACGTCGCCTTCCTCCTCTGTGCCAGGCGAGAGTTTGCTTGTGGGAGGGGGTGTGGCTGTGTCCAGTCTCCATTCAGCAGCTTCGCTGTCTATTTGCTGCTCTAGTCGATCAGCTTCCTGGCGAATATTAACAATATGCTGCTGAATACCGGAGAGGTGGCTTCCCATGCCTTTCTTAAGCTCGGCTATTTGATGCTCACGCTCAAGCAAGGCCTGCTTTAATGTAGCTTGGTCACGTTGGCTTTTGCTGAACAGGCGATAGCACGCTAAGCCGATAACGAATCCAATAACGACACCGATAATCGCAACAGTGAATGGCGAGCTTGCTTCCACAGTATTCTCCCTAGAGATGATGCACGCCACCAAACGCATGGCGGGGTTTGACAAACAGCTTAACAAACAGCTTAACAAAGCGTGACTATTATAGGCGCGTATCCGTTGGTTGGGTCAATCCGCTCATGCGCTTAGTTATTATGCAGCGTATAATACTGTTTTTTTATTTGGGCAGACTGTGTTCTTACAACGTCACAGTTTCGTTCACGATGTGGGCTGTGGGAGCGAGTTGATGTCATCATTATCTGCACGTCAAGGCAGCGAGCAGGCGAGCCGATTGACGCCTTTTGCGCGGTATCAGGAAGACTTAAAGCGTGACGATTTCCAGTATGACCCTGCTCAAGAACAGGCGGTTAAACATCTGCAACGCCTTTATGATGAGCTGTTAGCCACTCCGGCTAGTGCTCCTAAAGCGGTAGTGGCCAGCAAAGGACTAAAGGCAAAAGTTGCCGGATTGCTGGGTAAAAAAGCGGGTGCCAGCGAGCCAGTGTTGCCTGATGTTAAGGGGCTCTACTTTTGGGGAGGTGTAGGGCGTGGGAAAACGTATCTAGTCGATACTTTCTACGAGGCGCTGCCGTTTCCTGAAAAAATGCGCACCCACTTTCACCGTTTTATGCAGCGCGTTCATAATGAGTTGACACACTATAAGGGCGAAAAGAACCCGTTGACGCTGATTGCTGGCAAGTTTGCTGCCGAAGCGCGCGTCATTTGCTTTGATGAATTTTTTGTCAAAGATATTACCGACGCAATGATCTTGGCAAATTTGCTTGAAGCGCTGTTTGAGCGTGGTGTGGTGTTGGTGGCGACATCAAATATAGTGCCGGACGACCTTTATAAAGATGGGTTGCAGCGCGCACGGTTTGTTCCCGCCATTGAGTTAGTGAATCGTCACTGTGAAGTTGTCAACGTCGATTCTGGTGTTGACTACCGTTTGCGTGCTTTGGAGCGGGCTGAAATTTTTCATGCACCACTTGATGAGGCGGCCGAGCAGGAACTAAGCAGGAGCTTCAGAGAAATAGCTGGCCATGAGGGCGAGGAGGGGGCGCCTCTCGAGGTGAATCATCGCGTTTTAAAGACACGCCGACTCCATGACGATGTGGCATGGTTTGAATTTGTCGAGCTCTGTGACGGGCCGCGTAGCCAGAATGATTACATTGAGCTGGCCAGGGAGTTTCATACGGTTTTGGTGTCTAACGTCACTCAAATGAATGCAAAAACTGACGATCAGGCTCGCCGCTTTATTAATATGGTTGATGAGTTTTATGATCGCGGGGTTAAGCTATTGATGTCGGCAGAGGCGCCAGTTGAAGCGCTGTATCGCGATGGCAAGTTGACCTTTGAATTTCAGCGGACGCTGTCACGCCTGCAGGAAATGCAGTCTAAAGAGTATTTAGCGCTACCCCATAAGCCCTAGTATCGGGTACGCCGATAAATACGCTGCAAGCACGAATAATATCAATCAGAGCGATATTAATAAAAAAGAGTGGCGGTACTTAACTTGCGGTGATACTTGCTGTAGAATGCCGCCTCGCTGCACGTTGCTGGTTTTTTCTGGCAACCAAAAAAAATAGGGATGGTGCTTCATTGCTTATATAGCGGTGTGAGCTACCCAACACACTTAATCTGGTGATTTTATCCATGAAGACGTTCAGTGCTAAGCCGCAGTCCGTCCAGCGCGACTGGTACGTAGTCGACGCTACGGACAAAACGCTCGGTCGTCTGGCAACCGAGATTGCTCGCCGCCTGCGTGGCAAGCATAAACCCGAATTTACTCCTCACGTTGATACTGGCGATTACATCGTTGTTATCAACGCTGAAAAAGTCCATGTAACCGGCAATAAGGCGAAGGCTAAAACCTATTATCGCCACACGGGTTACCCGGGCGGTCTGCGCTCTATGACATTCGACAAAATGCTTGATCATGCCCCCGAGCGCATTATTGAGTCTGCCGTTAAAGGCATGTTGCCGAAAGGTCCTTTGGGTCGCGCCATGTACTCAAAATTGAAAGTGTACGCCGGTGCCGAGCATCCGCATGCTGCCCAACAGCCGCTTGAACTGAACATCTGAGGAAATCTTCGCCATGACACAGCAGTATTACGGTACCGGGCGCCGCAAGACTTCCACCGCTCGCGTGTTTATGAAGCCGGGCTCTGGCAAAATTACTGTCAACGATAAAGATCTTGATCTGTATTTTGGTCGAGTGACTGGTCGTATGGTTGTTCGTCAGCCGCTTGAGTTGACTGAAACACTGAACCAGTTTGACGTGTTCGTCACTGTTGCTGGCGGTGGTGGTTCCTCTCAAGCAGGCGCCATTCGTCACGGCATTACTCGTGCACTGATGAACTACAATGAAGATCTGCGTCCAGCATTGCGCGCTGCCGGTTATGTAACCCGCGATGCCCGTCAGGTTGAGCGTAAGAAAGTCGGTCTGCGTAAAGCACGTCGTCGTCCGCAGTTCTCTAAGCGTTAATTTTACGCTATGCGGCAAAAGCGCCCGGGTCAAAGACCTGGGCGCTTTTTATTGGAATATCAAAAAATTATAACGCTTATACCACCATGGTCACGGGCGGTTGTTCTTGTGCAGAGCGCTTTGTTTTTTTAACATAGAGCGTATTTGATATTCGTCGCCGCAAGACGCCTTTGCGGCGGAACGGGTAAGCTGATGGGAGAAACCAGAAATGGCAGATAACGGCGTAAACAAAGGTCGGCGCCGTTTCCTTGTAGGCGCCACCTCCGTTGTGGGGGCGGTGGGCGCTGTCGGGGTTGCGGTCCCCTTTGTGGCTTCTTGGCAGCCTAGTGCCAAGGCAAGAGCGGCAGGCGCGCCTGTTCAAGCGGACATATCGAAGCTTGAGCCTGGGCAGCGTATGACCGTCGAATGGCGTGGTCGGCCGATTTGGATTATTAACCGTACGCCGGAAATGATCGAGCGAACGGAAGCGTTAGGTGCCGACAGCTTAGCGGATCCTAACTCGGAGGTGCCGCAGCAGCCAGCATATATCCAAGGTGGTCTGCGCTCTATTAAGCCAGAAATAGGCGTGTTGATTGGTATTTGCACGCATTTGGGCTGTTCACCCTTGTTCCGACCTGAGCCGAATGCCGAAGGGGTTGGGGTGGAGAACTGGCCGGGTGGTTTCTTCTGCCCATGCCATGGCTCTCGCTTTGACTTGGCTGGTCGCGTATTTAATAACGTACCTGCGCCGACTAATCTTGAGGTTCCACCCTACCGCTTTGAAAATGATGACATTATTGTCGTCGGCGAAGATGAGGAGGCTGCCTGATGGGTAATCCGAATAAAGCCAAGGCGGAAAAGGGCCTCATGCGTTGGGTAGATGATCGCTTCCCCGCTACTCAGATGTGGCAGGAGCATCTTTCCAAATACTACGCGCCTAAAAATTTCAACTTTTGGTATTTCTTTGGCTCATTAGCGCTGCTGGCGCTGGTTAACCAAATCTTGACCGGGGTTTGGTTAACCATGAGCTTTAACCCCTCTGCTGAAGGTGCATTCGATTCTGTCGAATACATTATGCGTGATGTGGAGTGGGGGTGGCTGATTCGCTATATGCACACCACCGGCGCTTCCGCCTTCTTCCTTGTCGTCTATCTACATATGTTCCGTGGCCTCTTGTATGGTTCCTACAAAGCGCCTCGTGAATTGGTGTGGGTGTTTGGTATGACGATTTATCTGGTATTGATGGCCGAAGCCTTCATGGGCTATTTGTTGCCATGGGGCCAGATGTCTTACTGGGGTGCTCAGGTTATTATTTCGTTGTTCTCAGCGATTCCTGGCATTGGTCCCGATCTGGCGCAGTGGGTGCGTGGTGACTTCCTGATCTCAGGCATTACCCTTAACCGTTTCTTTGCACTGCATGTGGTGGCTCTGCCAATCGTTATTTTAGCGCTCGTCGTGTTGCATATTATTGCGCTACACGAAGTGGGTTCAAATAACCCTGACGGCATTGATATTAAGCAGAAGAAGGATGAAGCGGGCGTACCGTTGGATGGAATTCCTTTCCACCCTTACTACACGGTAAAAGACCTGGTAGGTATTGCGGTCTTCCTGTTTGTTTTCTGCGTAGTGGTGTTCTACTTCCCAGAGGGCGGCGGCTACTTTATTGAGAAGCCAAACTTTGATCAAGCGAACCCGCTAAAAACGCCTGATCACATCGCACCTGTTTGGTATATGACGCCTTTCTATGCCATTCTTCGCGCCATTACTTTCTCTGTGTTTGGCTTAGACGCTAAGTTCCTCGGTGTTATCTTTATGGGCGCTGCGATTGCGATATTGTTTGTTCTGCCCTGGCTGGATCGTAGTCCGGTGCGCTCAATGCGCTACAAAGGCTGGATGTCGAAAACCATGCTGACGCTGTTTGCTATCAGCTTTGTCATCCTTGGTGTTTTGGGTGTGTTGCCATCGACAGAAGGCAGGACGCTACTAGCCCAGGCCTGCACCGTGATTTATTTCGCCTTCTTTGTCTTGATGCCGTTCTACACCAAGCTGGAGAAGACTAAACCCGTTCCGGAAAGGGTGACTGGCTAATGAAAAAGTATCTACTTGGACTCCTTTTCGCGTTAGTGCCAGTAACTGCGATGGCTGCCGGTGGTGCGAGTGTGCCTCACTCGATGGACCCTGATCTGCATGATCAAGCCTCGCTGCAAAATGGCATGAAGCTCTATGTTAACTACTGCATGGGCTGTCACTCGCTTCAGTATCAACGCTTTGCTCGTGCGGCTGAAGATCTGGGGATGCCCCAGGATTTGGTTGAAGAAAATCTGATTTTCTCCTCTGATCTGGGGTTTAATGATCAGATGCACATTGCAATGAACAGTGGTGATGCTGAGTCTTGGTTCGGTGCGCCGCCGCCAGATCTATCGCTTAAAGCGCGTGTGCGTGGAACGGACTGGATCTACTCTTATCTGCTTGGTTTCTACAAAGATCCGAGCCGCCCCACTGGTGTTAACAACACGGTATTCGACTTAGTTGCGATGCCTAACGTGTTGGAGCCACTGCAGGGTGTACAAGAGCTGGTGTGTGCGGAAACAGATCATCCGGTGGCGGGTCAGTCACCCGATCCTTTGTCGGGTAAGTACCAGTCTTGTGATGTGCTGCAAGTGACCCAGCCAGGTTCCATGGAGCCTGCTGAGTTTGAGGAAGCAGTGTATGATCTTACTAACTTCCTAGCTTATGTGGGCGAGCCCTCCAAGCTTCAAGCTCAGGCATTAGCACCTAAAGTGCTGATCTTCATTTTCATTTTTGGTGTGATTGCCTACTTGCTTAAGCGTGAGTACTGGCGAGATGTTCACTAATTATTAAGTGATGAGCGGCATGTCGGGCGCACGGCGGAAGCCGTGCGCCCTTTGTTTATCTAGTCAGTCGTAATGCAAAGCGGGTTACCATCCCATAAGCTAGCGCTGGCGTGTTATTATCAAAGATTGTTTTGATGCGAGGATGCTTTCATGGGTGTTGTGGCCAAGCGGTCGTCGATGATCTTTTACTCTGGTAATGATGATCATTTTAGTCATCGTGTACGCATTGTTCTGGCTGAAAAGGGGGTGGCGGTTGATATCGTTGATGTCAGCGACGAGCGTCCACCTGAAGAGTTAGCAGACCTCAACCCGTACAACAGCGTGCCTACGCTGCTAGATCGTGACTTAGTGCTCTATGAGTCTAAGGTCATGATGGAGTATCTGGATGAGCGTTTCCCTCATCCTCCTTTGCTGCCTGTTTATCCGGTGGCGCGGGCGCAAAGCCGTTTGTGGATGCATCGTATTGAGCGCGAGTGGTGCCCAATGCTGGAGCAAATACGCACTGGTGGTAAAAAGGAAGCGGAAAAGGCGCGTAAAGAGCTGCGCGAAAGTCTCATTGGGATTTCGCCCATCTTTGAAGATATGCCTTACTTTATGAGTGAGGAGTTTACGCTTGTCGACTGCTGTTTAGCGCCGATTTTATGGCGTTTGCCTGAGCTGAATATTGAGTTGCCTGAGAAGCAGGTAAAGCCTCTGTTGGGCTATATGTCGCGGGTATTCGAACGTGAAGCGTTTAAGGCATCTTTAAACGAGCGTGAAAAAGAGATGCGCGCTTGAATTCATGCTGCCTCTTTTCCTTAATTCGGTAAGAGGCATATTTGTCAGGAGGAGGGAGCCTTATGAAATCGAGCCGTCCCTATCTCGCCCGAGCTCTCTATGAGTGGTTGTTGGATAATGAGTTGACGCCTTACGTGGTGGTGGATGCTACTCAGCCAGGCGTTGAAGTGCCGCGTCAGTTTGTCCAAAATGGACAAATTGTGTTGAATGTAGCGCCAACCGCTGTGCGTGACCTGTTTATGGAAAATCAGGCCATGGGATTTAATGCTCGCTTTGGTGGCCAGCCTATGCAGGTAATGATTCCTACACCTGCGCTTATCGCAATTTACGCTCGCGAAAATGGTGCTGGTATGGTGTTTGGTCATGAGCCAGAGCTGGATGCAGCCGAGTTTGATGATGCGGAATTAGGTGGTGATTTTTCAGACTCTTTCGATGAGTCGCCTAAGCCTGAGTTGACGGTTACAGAGCCTGTCCCTGAAAAAGAGGGCGATGTTTCTGCACTGTCGTCTAAAAAGGCTAAGAAAAAGCCGACGTTACGTGTGGTTAAATAGCGCAGTGTTTATAAGGTAATAGCTTGTGCTTCTTAGCGACGGTTTTGCTGAGTAAGCTAGTGGGTGAATAAAAAAAACCTCGTCTCGGTGAAAAGCCGAGACGAGGTTTTTTCTGCCAGTGTGTTTATCAGTCGATATAGTCAAAGACTTTAACGATGCGCTGAATGCCGCCAACCGCTGATACCGCATTGGCAATTCGGTTGCCTTCATCGCGAGTCACCATGCCCATCAGATAAACCGTCGCGTTTTCTGTGGTGACTTTTAGTTTTGATGAGTCGATACGGTCATTGGTGGCAAGTTGGCTCATGACATTGGTGGTTATCCAAGTGTCGTTTAGGCGTTGGCTGGCGGGTAGATTTGCAGCAATGCTGAGTTCGTTGTGAACTTGGTCTACGCCGCGAAGAGAACTGGCGACTTCAGCTGCTTTATTGCGCAGTTCCTCACTTGGTACTTGTCCAATCAGTAGGAGTGAGCCGTTATAGCTCTGTGCCCTTATGCGAGCATCTCTCAGGCGAGCGTCTGCACGTTCCAGTGCGCGTGGTGCTTCACGTTCGATGGTTGTATCAATGGCTTCGACATCACTGCTGCGCTGACCATAGTTGGAGGGGTTAGATGCCGCGTTATTCGCGCATCCAGCCAGTAAAATAACGCTAAGTGTCGCAACGGCAATTAGTTTGTATAAAGGATAGCGCAGGACCATGGCGATGACTCCTTGTGAAGTGTAAAGTCAGTAGGTGTTAATCTACCTGTTTGATTGTGTTTTTGCAGTTTGATCTGCTCAGGTTAATGAGTTTTATGCTGACTATTTAGTCGATTCCGCCAAAGAGCTGTTCGTCAATTAAATCACATAAGCAGTGGATGACGAGTAGGTGAACCTCTTGAATGCGTGCAGTAGATGTTGCTGGCACGCGGATCTCACAGTCATCTTGGCCTAGTAGTGACGCCATATCGCCCCCATCTCTGCCAGTAAGCGCGACTACCGTCATATCGCGGTCATGGGCCGCCTGAATGGCTTGAACGATATTAGCTGAGTTGCCACTGGTGGAAATAGCTAACAAGACATCGCCGGGCTGTCCTAGCGCTCTGATCTGCTTGGAAAACACTTCATTATAAGTGTAGTCGTTAGCGATCGAGGTAAGCGTTGAAGTGTCGGTTGTCAGTGCTAGTGCAGGCAGGCTTGGGCGCTCACGTTCAAAGCGATTCAGTAGCTCGGACGAAAAGTGCTGGCTATCGCCTGCGCTGCCGCCATTGCCGCAGGCGAGGACTTTGCCTTCGTTAATTAAGCACTGAACCATCATTTGGCTGGCGACTTCGATAAATGGCGGCAGCACTTCGCTGGCATATGTTTTCGTGTCTATGCTGGCGTTAAAGTGATTAAGTATGCGTGATTGAAAGTCCATTAGGGCTTCCTAGGTAAAAGTATCAGTAAGCATCAAAAGCCGCTTTTTCCCACTGAAATTCAAGCGCGGGAGGCGTGCCCGTGATAGCTAGGATATCAAAGCGACACGGACTTAAAACAGCATGTTGAGCGATATAGAGCTTGGCTGTTCGTATTAGACGATGTCGCTTCTGTGCAGTGACGGTCTCTAAGGGGTGGCCGTAACGGGTAGTGGTGCGATGTTTTACTTCGATAAAGACCAGGGTGTCCTGGTCTTTCATCACAAGATCAAGCTCGCCACCTTTAACGTGATGATTACTAGTGACAAGCGTTAAACCATGCTGCTGCAGCCATTGAGCGGCTAATTGCTCAATGGCTGCGCCCCGAGTCCGTGCTGTTTGCGGTGTATTGGGGTTCTGGTGGCTATTGGTCATCGTTCAGCAGGCCGGGAATCAAAATGGGCGAAGGCACGCCATTTTGGAATTTCGCCCACGGTAATTCCCGGTGAATCCTGCCATCGTCTGATAGGTGAAGAGTGCCAGTGCTTCCATTCATGCCGTCAAGGGCTGATAGGTCTGATAAGCGAATGCCAAGTTCGTAAGCATCCACGCCCATTGCCATCAGGCGGAACATTGACGCATCTGACTCGTTGCGAAGCTCGGCATACGTCGAATAGAAGGGCAGCGCTTCTTCCCCACCAACCGCTGCATCAGGGATTTGCCAGGGAATATCGATAAACATCACATCGTTTAGGTCTTGATCTAGGCGTGTCTGTAGGCGCCCTTCATGGAGGTGAGATGTGGCGTAAACAGGCAGGTTGGGAGCGTAGTAGTAGTCCAAAGTGGGCGGTACTTGGCGTGCATACTCAGGAAGTGCCAGTAAGAATAGTGCATCAATATTGCCTAGGCGGGCGCGGTCGCCGCTGACATTTAGGGCCGTTTTGACTGCGTTGGCTACGGCGTTGCTAGGGTTGTAGCGAACAGCATTGGTGATTTCGCCGCCTTGGCTTTGCCACTCATTCCAAAAGGCTTCACCGACGCGCCGTCCCCAGGCGTTGTCGGGCACCATAATAGACATTTGACGATGGCCGTCCTGAAAGGCTCGGCGAGCAGCTTGGCGGGCTTCATCTTCAGCAGATAAACCATACTGAAGGAGTTGCGGTGCCTGATTGCTTGCACTATTGCCATAGTTCAGAGCCAGCGTCGGTAGTGGTACACTGTCGCGTTGTTCAAGCTGAGTGACTTGGCTTTTGTCAATGGGTCCAATCAAAAGCTGAGCATTCATTTGCTCTGCACGTTGGTAAATCTCATCTAATGAATATTGAGATGCATTGATGAAGTTGAGTTGTACATTATCTCCGTGCAGCTCGTGATGGCGGCGCATGGCGGAAGCGATAGCGTTGGCAACGCTGCTTAGTGGGCCGGATTCTGGTAATGCCACAGCTATGCGGCGTATTTCGACACCCGCTAATTCAGGTATGGAAACATTGGTATATTCAGCTTGATCCAAGGCTTGACGTGCCCACTGCTGCCGTTCTGTTAGGGTTTTTTGTTGGTTCGCTTGCATGGGGAGCTCGTCGTCAAGTACCTGGGTCGCACGGAGGACCGCGCGCGGGTTGTCCAGGCCACGAGCAAGTTCAGAGAAAAGCATTGCCCAGCGCACCCGATCCGATTCTGAAAGCATTGTTTCATCAACCGCATCGGCTGCGTCAAAAGCATTTTCGCGTTGCCCTTGTCTGGCGAGAATATTGGCCGCTTCGAGTCGTGTCTTGGCGGCTTGCTCAGGCGCCTGCTGCTCTGCTTGACTAAGCAATTGGCCGGCATCCTGCTCAGGGACGCGATCAACCACGCTTGGGGATTGCATGGCGCACCCTGTAATCAGAAGCGCCATGAAGGCAGTGGCTAGTAATCCACGTATTGACTGTTTCATGTATCCTTCCTTAGTTTCCATTTGCGCTGCCGTGGCTCAATGAGCAGATAAATTTACCATTGTACAAGCATGGCGCACCGTCAGTGCAGGCTATTAACAAATCGGGAGTCACAATGACACACCAGCATCCGGGTATATTGTACGTGGTTGCAACACCAATTGGGAATTTGGAAGACTTGTCACCACGCGCGGCTCGGGTATTAGCAGAGGTATCACGCATTGCTGCGGAGGATACACGCCACAGTGGCCGCTTGTTAGCACATTTAGGTATTAATAAGCCGATGCTCTCGCTGCATGAGCATAATGAAGCACGGCGGGTCGATACGCTGGATAGTTACTTGATGGCGGGGGAGAGTGTTGCCCTAATTAGCGATGCAGGGACGCCGCTGATATGTGATCCGGGATTCGTGCTGGTAAGAGAGTTACGGTTGCGGGGCAGGCAAGTGGTGCCGCTTCCTGGGCCTTGCGCGTTAGTCAGTGCGCTTTCGGCGGCTGGATTGCCGACTGATAAATTTACATTTGGCGGTTTTTTGCCGTCTAAGCCGAGTGCACGACGGCAAGCGCTTGAAAAATGGCAATCTCGAGAAGAAACGTTGGTTTTTTACGAATCACCTCATCGTATTGAGCACACGCTCGAATCGCTATGTGAGCAACTGCCCGAGCGGGCAGTTGTTCTGGCGCGAGAATTGACCAAAACGTATGAGACTTTTTTGCAGGGCTCGCCCGCGTCATTACTTGATCAGCTTAGGCAAGACCCTAACCAAGGTCGCGGAGAATTTGTCGTAATGATCGCCGGGGCGCCGCCTGCTGTTCAAAGCGATGAGCAATCAATTGCTGCTGATGAGCTGCTTAAGACAATGCTGGCCGAAGGTGTTGGCGTCAAGCAGGGGGCGGCCGTAGCTGCAAAAATGCTGGGCGGTCGAAAGCAGGAGTGGTACGCAAGATTGCAAGCATTGAAAGGTGGGCATTGAGGCGACGGCAGGGCGCTGGTATGCTTGCCGCCGGAGTTGGCCAGACAGTCGCCGCTAATATGCCAGTAATGGCTGCTTAGGGGAGGAAAGTCCGGGCTCCATAGGGCAGAGTGCCAGGTAACGCCTGGGCGGCGTAAGCCGACGGAAAGTGCAGCAGAGAGTAGACCGCCTAAGCCTTTCGAGGCTGGTAAGGGTGAAAGGGTGCGGTAAGAGCGCACCGCGCGCCTGGCAACAGTGCGTGGCAAGGTAAACCCCACTCGGAGCAAGACCAAATAGGGATCCAATGGCGTGGCCCGCGCTGGATCCGGGTAGGTTGCTTGAGCGCTGCGGTGACGCAGCGCCTAGAGGAATGACTGTCCACGACAGAACCCGGCTTATCGGCCGACTCCCCATTTCCATAAAAAGGTGCGCTGTTCGCACCTTTCTTAACACTGTGCGAGATTAACATGCCTTCTCCTGACGCTAACCAGGTTACTAACCATTTTCGCCACACTAGCGTCTTATTGGAAGGGGCGATAGATACACTTGTTCATAATTCAGATGGTATTTATTTAGACGGCACGTTTGGACGAGGCGGGCATTCTCGCGTTATTCTTTCGCGCCTGAGCGATCAAGGTCGGTTAATGGCCATGGATCGTGATCCTCAAGCAATAGCAGCCGCTAAAGCTATCGATGATCCTCGATTTGATATAACGCAGCGAGAGTTCGCTCGGTTAGTTGAATATGCGCAAGAGCAAGGGGTTTACGGAAAGCTTTCAGGGGTACTGCTGGATATTGGTGTTTCTTCCCCGCAGTTAGATGATCCGGAGCGTGGCTTTAGCTTTATGCGCAACGGTCCCCTTGATATGCGTATGGATCCTACTCAAGGGGAGAGTGCGGCAGCGTTTCTGGCCCGCGCTAGCGAAGCTGAGATTGCCACTGTGTTCAAAACCTATGGTGAAGAGCGCTACGCAAAGCGCTTGGCGCGTGCCGTTGTTACGCGGCGCGTGGAAAAGCCTTTTACGCACACTGTTGATTTGGCCGAAGTATTAAAGGCTGCCCATCCTGCTTGGGAAAAAGGGCGTCACCCAGCGACCAAAGCGTTTCAGGGGTTGCGTATTTATTTGAATGGTGAGCTCGATCAACTGGATGCAGCGCTTGAGGGAGCCTTGGAAGTGCTAGCTCCAGGTGGGCATCTAGTGGTGATTAGCTTCCACTCGCTTGAAGATCGTCGTGTGAAACGCTTCATTCGCCACCATGTGCGGGGTGATACGCACTTGCCAAGGGGCGTGCCGATTCGCGATGATCAGCTAAACCGCCGTCTTGAAGCTTTGGGTAAAGGAGTGCGCCCAAGTGACGAAGAGGTAGACGCTAACCCCCGGGCGCGCAGTGCCGTCATGCGAGCCGCCCGTAAACGAGTGTGATCATGAGCATGGATCGGATAGAGCGTTGGGCGTCAACGCTGCGCACCGAATGGCCCTTCAAGCTACGCTTTCGAGCCTGGCCGGCTATCCTTGTTGCGCTGTTTTTAGCGTGTGTCGCTACTGGCGGTTTAGTGATTGCCACCACGCATATGACGCGAGTGCAGTATGCGCAGCTACAGCAGTTAGAGCAGGAAAAAAATCAGCTGCAAACCGAGTGGGGGCAGCTGCTATTGGAAGAGGGAGCGTGGTCTACTCCGGCCCGTGTGGAGCAAATTGCTACGGAACGGCTTGAAATGCGCATTCCCGATGTGAATGATGTCGAGGTGATTCGACCATGAAGCGCGAAAGTCGGGGAGGGATATCCCGTCAAATGCCTATTGCGCCGCCATTAGCTGGCGGACGCTTTTTGTTTATTCTCATTGTTGTAATGGTGGCGTCGGTTATTCTAGTCGGCAGGATTACGCTGCTCCAGGTAATTGACCGCCCGTTTTTGCAGAGCCAAGGCGATGCCCGGACGCTTCGCCATGAGGCAATACCCGCACACCGCGGTATGATCACTGATCGTAATGGTGAGCCTCTGGCTATTTCTACGCCTGTTGTGACGCTTTGGGCGAATCCCCAGGAGCTACCTACCGACGCTATTCAGCGTGTCATGCTGGCCCAAGCTTTGGGCATGTCGCTCGATGACTTTGAATCCCGTGTTTCTCGCTATAGCAGTCGAGAGTTTATGTATCTTCGTCGTCAAATGACGCCAGATGCAGCCCAGCGCATACTGGATTTACGTACGCCGGGTGTTTATCAGCAGCGTGAATACAAACGTTATTATCCAGCCGGAGAGGTGGCAGCGCAGTTGCTGGGGGTTACCAATGTGGACGATGTGGGGCAGGAGGGGCTGGAACTCTCTTATCAACCCTATTTGGCGGGGCACCCTGGGCAGCGCCGGGTCATAAAAGATCGCCGAGGTCGGCTAGTTCGTGAGCTGGGTGTTATTCGTGAAGCGCAACCGGGTGGTGAGTTAACGCTGTCAATTGATCAGCGCATTCAATATATGGCCTACCGTGAGTTGCGTGCTGCTGTCGCTGAACATGAAGCGGACGGCGGGGTGTTGGTAATGCTCGATGCGCGCACCGGGGAAGTATTAGCAATGGCTAACTTGCCATCTTACAACCCAAATAACCGCGCTGGTTTGGACCCACGAGGTTTACGCAACCAGGCACTGGTTGATGTATTTGAACCTGGGTCTGTTATGAAGCCTTTGGCAATGGCTGCGATACTGGAAAGTGGCGTTGTAGATCGCGACGCTGTCGTTGATACCTCGCCCGGCTGGATGCGCCTGGATCAGTTTACTATCCGCGACTTCCGTAATTACGGCGATTTAGATTTAGCCGGGATTCTACAAAAGTCTTCAAACGTTGGTATGTCTCGTTTAGCACTGCAGCTAAGCGATACGGCAATTTGGGAAAAATACAATCAGCTAGGCCTTGGGCAAGCACCAGGAACTGGCTTTCCTGGCGAGGCGGCAGGCAGCTTGCCGGCACCGGTTCGCTGGTCTCGAAGTGAGCGAGCGACGCTCTCCTATGGCTACGGTCTCTCTGTTTCGGCCGTTCAATTGGCCAGTGCTTTCACAGCGCTAGCCAATGAAGGCGTACGCTTGCCGCCCTCGCTATTGAGACTTTCTGAGCTTCCTCAGGGCATTCCTGCTATATCGCCCACAGTGGCTAATGATTTGCTGAATATTTTAGAAACGTCGGTCGCCGCCTATACCGGTGGGCGCCGAGCGCAGGTTGAAGGCTATCGTGTGGGGGGGAAAACAGGCACGGTGCGTAAAATAGGGCAGCAAGGCTATACCACTGATGCTTACCGCAGTGTTTTTGCGGGGATTGCACCTATTTCCGATCCGCGTATTGTTACCGTCGTTATGATTGACCACCCCCGCGCTGGTCAATTTTATGGTGGCGCAGTGGCTGCTCCGGTGTTTTCTAGCGTGACAGGTAATGCCCTACGTTTGCTGGACGTGCCGCCCGATCATGAGGTCGAGTAGCATAAGGAGATTGCATGAGGTTGTCCCCAGAGAGTTTATGGGTAGCGCTAAAGCAGGTTTGGCCTAACGCAGTGTTACCTGAGGAGCTGCCTAAGTTGCCAGAGCAGCTTCGCTTAGTGACGGACACGCGCAAGTTAGCGGTAGGCGATGTATTTGTGGCTGTCCCTGGCAGTCAGCGCGATGGTTGTGAGTTTGTTGACCAAGCATTGGCGGCAGGTGCATCACTCGTTTTGGCGCACACTAAAGAGGGTGGGGTTTCACTGGATGGGGAGATACTTTATTTGCCTCATCTGTCTATGCGGCTCGGCGAGCTAGGCCGCACGCTGTTTGCTGTTCCGAACGATCTTCAGGTGATTGGCGTGACCGGCACCAATGGGAAAAGCTCTGTTACCCATTACATAGCAGCGTTAAGTGAACTGCTTGGCAAGCCTGCTGGAGTGATCGGCACATTGGGTGTTGGTCGCCTTGGTCAATTGGTCGATACAGGCCTGACTACGCCTGGTTCATTGGCAATGCAAGAAACCTTAGCTGATTTAGCGAATCAAGGCGTCAAGCGTGTGGCGCTTGAAGTTTCTTCTCATGCCCTTGAGCAACGCCGTTTAGACGCAGTGAACGTCTCCGTAGGAGTATTCACCAACCTGACGCGAGATCACCTTGATTACCATGGCAGTATGGCGGCTTATGCCGCCGCAAAAGCAAAGTTGTTCCGGCGTTCTGAGCTTGTGCTTGCGGTCGTCAATGCAAATGATCCTCTTGCGCGACTAATGTTGGCAGGCTGTGATAGCCGTGTGCGTGTTTTGGCAGTAGGCGACGATGAAGCAGTGACGCTGCGCGTGATTGGTTGGCATCCCCATGAGCATGGTCAACAGGCTCTTGTTGCTACGCCGGAAGGTGAGAAAACGCTTAATCTTGGTTTGATGGGGCGGTTTAATCTAGACAATGTGCTGTTAGCCATTAGTGTGCTTTATGGATTGGGCGAATCTTTAGAGCAGTTGTTTGAGTTGGCAACTGAGCTGGGCCCAGTGCCTGGGCGAATGGCGTTATACCGCGAGGTTAATGCGCCCAGCGTTGTTATCGACTATGCCCACACGCCGGATGCATTAGCAAATGCTCTCGAAGCGCTGAAAGAGCACTTGGGAAGTGCTGGAAAGCTATGGTGCCTGTTCGGTTGTGGCGGAGAGCGTGATACGGGAAAACGAGCAGAAATGGCTGCTGTGGCGGAGCGGCGAGCGGACCATGTGATCGTTACTGATGATAATCCGCGTACGGAGTCTGCCGAGCAAATTCGTCAACAAATTATTGCGGGTTTTTCTGCTACGGATGCCTTTACTGAAATAGGTGATCGTAGTCAGGCGATTTGTCATGCGGTTCAGCATGCTAGTAGTCAGGACGTTATCTTGGTGGCCGGAAAAGGTCATGAGGCTTATCAGCACATCGGTAACGTACGCCATGACTACCAAGATAGCGAACAAGTGTTAAAAGCCTTCAAACTTAGGGCTGCCATGTGATGAACTGGTCGTTAGCTAGCATTGCCTCAGCGTTAAAGCTTCCTGTCCCGCAAGCTCTGTGCCAATTGTCGGTGACGGCGGTCATTACCGATACGCGTCATATTGTGCCTGGATGTCTATTTGTGGCCTTGAAGGGGCCGCGTTTTGATGGTCATGATTTTATTGAGCAGGCACTTGAGAAAGGCGCTGCAGCTGCTCTGGTTGAGCACCCAGTGGATGGTTTGCTTCCTCAACTGGTATGCGCTGACACGCGGTTAAGCCTCGGTTTGCTGGCGCGAGCATGGCGTCAGCGCTGCACATTGCCACTGGTGGCTGTTACCGGCAACAGCGGTAAAACAACCGTTAAAGAGATGACGGCTGCGCTGCTCTCTCCACTGGGCGGTGTGCTTGCTACCGAGGGCAACTTAAACAATGATATTGGTGCGCCGCTGACGTTACTACGTTTAGCAGCGCACCACCAAGCAGGCGTGATTGAACTCGGGGCTAATCATTTGGGCGAAATTGCCTGGACTAGTCAATTGACCTCCCCGAATGTTGCCATCATTACCAATGTAACAGGCGCACATGTTGGAGAGTTTGGCGGCATGGGGCAAATTGCCCAAGCCAAAAGCGAAATATTAGCCGGGTTAGTTGAAGATGGTATTGCGGTGATAAATCGCGATGACGGCTACTTTGAATTTTGGTCAGCCTGTGCGGGAAATAACCAAGTTGTAAGCTACGGCTTACATAGCGATGCGGATGTCCACGCGTCGGCACTGTCCTGCGACTCTTTGGGACGGTATGCTTTTACGCTTAGTGAGCGAGGTCGGGTGCTGGGTGATGTGCAGCTACCTTTGATTGGTAAGCATAATGTGAGTAATGCTTTGGCGGCTGCTGCTGCAGCTCTTGCGTTAGGCGTTAGCCCACAGCAAGTAGTGGCAGGGCTGTGCGAGTTATCCGCGTTATCTGGTCGGTTAAGCATTGTGCCCGGCGTGCGCAATACAACGCTGTTAGACGACACGTACAACGCAAACCCCGGTGCTGTGAAAGCGGCATTGGATGCGTTAGCGAACTTTCCGGCCCCTCGTTGGTGCGCGCTTGGCGCAATGGGGGAGTTGGGCAGCGAGTCTCATGCTCTGCATGCTGATATAGGTCATTACGCTGCGTCACTGGGTATCGACACATTGCTGACTTATGGTGATGCCGCCCGTTCAGCAAGTGAAGCCTTCGGTCGCGGGCTGCATTTTGACGACCACGAGACGCTAGTGCGTCATGTTATTAATACTCTGCCGCCTAACACCACGCTACTGGTGAAAGGGTCGCGTAGTGCAGGCATGGAAAATGTCATTACTGCGCTACGTGCGGATGAAACAAGGTAAGCGCCGTTTATGTTACTTCACCTGGCGAATTTTCTAGCCCAATATCAGTCTGCTTTCCAAGTTTTTAACTATTTAACCTTACGTGTCATTCTCGCCGCGCTAACCGCCCTTATGCTATGCCTGTGGCTGGGGCCCTGGGTGATACGCCGGTTAGTGGAAGGTCAGATTGGCCAAGCGGTTCGTGATGATGGCCCTCAATCTCATTTGTCTAAAGCAGGTACGCCCACAATGGGTGGGGCAATGATATTGTTGGCTATTGCTATCAGTACGCTGGTCTGGGGCGATTTAACCAATCATTATGTTTGGGTGGTGCTACTGGTCACATTAGGCTTTGGCGCTATTGGATGGGTCGACGATTACCGCAAGGTTGTCGAAAAAAATCCGCGTGGATTGCCCGCTCGTTGGAAGTATTTCTGGCAGTCGGTGGTAGGGATTGGCGCTGCTTTGGTGCTCTATATCACGGCTGCTACACCGGCTGAAACTAGCTTATTGATCCCGATGTTTAAAGATGTCGCGTTACCGCTTGGCGTGTTCTACATCGTGTTGACCTATTTTGTGATCGTTGGCAGCTCTAATGCAGTCAATCTTACCGATGGCCTTGATGGCCTGGCGATCATGCCCACCGTGCTAGTGGCAATGGGATTGTCCGTATTTGCCTATGCCAGTGGGAATGCTGTGTTTGCCAACTATCTGCATATTCCTTTCATTCATGGTACCGGCGAGCTGGCTGTTTTCTGTGCCACTATTGCTGGGGCTGGCCTGGGCTTCTTGTGGTTCAATACTTATCCTGCTCAGGTGTTTATGGGCGATGTGGGGGCGCTGGCGCTAGGTGCCGCGCTTGGCGTTGTGGCCGTTATTGTGCGTCAAGAAATTGTGCTGTTTATTATGGGCGGTATCTTTGTGCTTGAAACGGTCTCGGTGATTCTTCAGGTTGGCTCTTATAAGCTTACCGGTCGGCGTATTTTCCGTATGGCACCTTTGCATCACCATTATGAGCTGAAAGGTTGGCCAGAGCCGCGGGTCATTGTGCGTTTCTGGATTATTACCGTCGTGCTGGTGCTGTTAGGGTTGGCTACGCTTAAAGTTCGATGATTAGCAAAGTAGTAATAGCGGCAGTGTTGCCGCTATTAGCGTGATGCACAAAGGAGCCGGTCATCGTGCGAGTTGCAAATGGAGTCACCGTTGTTGTTGGCCTGGGAATCTCCGGGCGGGCTATTTGCCGGCATTTGGCGCGTCAAGGCGTGCCATTTATGGTGGCAGATACGCGAGCCGAGCCTCCGGGATTAGACGCTTTTCAGAATGAGAATCCCGGTGTTGAGGTTTATTGTGGCCCGTTAACAGCGCTTGATTTTACAGATGCCTACGAAGTAGTTGTCAGCCCCGGTGTCGATCCCCATTCGCCAGGACTTGATGGCTTACTAGAGCGTTATAATCCGGCAACGGGAGAGCCCGTGCTGGTAGGCGAAATTGCCTTGTTTGTCCGCGCGGTGAATGCGCCGATTGCTGCGATTACGGGTTCTAATGCCAAATCAACTGTTACGACATTACTCGGCGAGATGGCTAGAGCGGCGGGTGTTAAAGTTGCGGTGGGTGGCAATTTAGGTACGGCTGCATTGGATTTATTAGTTGAATGCCCCGATGCCGAGCTTTACATCCTTGAACTCTCAAGTTTTCAGCTGGAAACAACGCCTCATTTGGGTGCTAAAGCGGCTGCTTTTTTAAACCTCTGTGAAGATCATTTAGATCGTCATGGCGATATGGTGGGTTACCGCCGCGCTAAGCAGCGTATTTTTCGCGGTGCGCAATCAGTCATTGTTAACGCGGATGACGCGCTCACTTGGCCAGAGTCACCTATTGGTCATGTAGAGCGTTTTACGGCTTTCGCCCCCGCAGATAATGACTGGGGAGTGGTTGAAAAAGCCGGCAAGTTAACGCTAATCCATGGTGATGAAGCTTGGCTTAATGCCAACGACTTAAGGATGGCAGGGCGACATAACTATGCCAATGCACTAGCAGCATTGGCCATGGGTAAGGCGTTAGGCTTCGCAAAAGCGCCAATGTGCCAGGCGTTAACTGCTTTTAAGGGGTTGTCCCATCGTAGTGAAGTAATCGCTCGAATTAATGGCGTTATGTGGGTGAATGATTCAAAAGGCACTAACGTTGGCGCTACGCTGGCCGCGATTCAAGGCATTAGCGCGTCGCTGACAGGGAAAATAATTTTACTGGCCGGTGGTGTTGGCAAAGGTGCTGACTTTACCCCTCTGGCGGTGCCTCTGGCAGAGAGCGCTAAAACTGCGGTGCTATTTGGTGCTGACGCACACCGTCTTGAGGCCGCTATCTCATCTGCTGTTCCAGTGCATCTAGTCAACGATTTAACTCAAGCTATGGAAGTGGCCTGGGGATTAGCTGAGCCCGGCGACTGTGTATTGCTGTCACCCGCCTGTGCAAGCCTAGATCAGTTTGCCAATTACCAAGCGAGAGGCGATGCCTTTCGGACTTGGGTTGAGCAAAAGCATAAACAGCATAATCACTCAGGAGAGAGGTTATGAGTCGAGTACAGCGTATCCGTGATACTTTGACAACGCGACATTTACCCTCCGATGTGTGGTTGATCGTCGCCGCCGTAGCGTTAGCCGGATTAGGCTGGGTAATGGTAAGTTCCGCATCGGTAGGTCTGCTGGAAAATAGCTATCACTACTCCCGGCAGCATGGCATTTTTCTAATCCTGGCTATCTTGGCTTGTTTTTTTATGCTGTGTGTTCCTTTGGAAGCATGGCGGCAAAACGCAGCGCTAATTTTGCTAGTAAGCATCATCATGCTAGTGCTAGTGCTAGTAGTTGGCCAGGAAGTTAACGGCAGTAAACGCTGGATTTCACTGCCTGGCCCTTTACCTAGCCTGCAAGTTTCGGAGCTTGGAAAAATCGGTTTGATTTTTTACATGGCAGCCTTCATGTCCCGTTTTACCTATGACCTGCGCCAACGGGCATTCAGTATGTGGCGACCTTTAGCGGTGCTTGCCGTTCCCGCGGGGTTGCTTTTTCTTGCTCCTGATTTTGGCGGCATGGTGGTATATACCGTGTGCGTTATTGGTATGTTAATGATGAGCGGCGCTTCACTTACCTTGCTATTTGGTAGTGGTGGCGTATTGGCTGTTGGTGCCGTCATGATGGTCGTTATGGAGCCTTACCGATTAGCGCGGTGGACGAGCTTCTTGGACCCATGGGCTGATCAGTTTGCCACTGGCTATCAGCTTACTCAGGCGCTGATTGCGTTCGGTCGTGGGCATGTGACCGGCACTGGTTTAGGTAATAGTGTGCAAAAACTCCACTACCTGCCTGAAGCTCACACCGACTTTATTTTTGCTGTCATCGCAGAAGAGCTTGGCATGATTGGTGCCATTCTTGTGGTATTGCTATTTACCTTGCTCATTACCAGAGCGATGTTGATTGGCCGCCGTGCCGAGTTGGCAGGCCATTTGTTTGGTGCTTATGTCAGCTATGGCATTGGCTTCGTTATCGCGGCCCAGGCATTTATCAATATGGCGGTAAGCTCGGGGCTGTTGCCAACGAAAGGACTAACATTGCCGCTAATTAGCTATGGCGGTTCAAGTTTATTGGTAACCGGCATGATGATTGGCTTGCTGCTGCGCGTAGATGCGGAGACGCGTCACCGTCCGCGTCGTCTGTCGACAGCCAACAAGTCACGCCATGAACCTCGGTTATCGTAACTATTCAAGGAGTTGTTTGTGACGACGAACACACGTCGACGCATTTTGATTATGGCGGGAGGTACCGGAGGTCATGTTATTCCGGCGCTTTCATTAGCACGTTCGCTCAAAGCCCACAATGTCGACGTTGAATGGCTGGGAAGCCCAAGAGGGATCGAAAATCGCCTAGTGCCAGAAGCAGGTATTACGCTTCATACCATCGACATAAGCGGTCTGCGTGGCAAAGGAGTCGCTGGGTGGCTTAGAGCGCCGCTGAACCTTTCCCAAGCCGTACTGCAGGCGCGAAAGGTGATTCGCCGCTTCAATCCTGATGTGGTCGTTGGATTAGGTGGATTTGCCAGTGGCCCCGGTGGGTTGGCAGCGTGGCTTTCCAGGGTGCCATTGGTGATACATGAGCAAAATGCAATTGCTGGGCTGACCAATAAGGTGCTCTCAAAATTAGCGACCCGCACCTATGCGGCGTTTGCCGAGGCTTTTGGTGACAAGGCGGAAGTGATTGGCAATCCGGTGCGAGAAGATATTGCTGCACTGGGTGAGCATCCAAGAAGTGCGTCTGAACTGACCGTTCGCCCACTGCGGTTATTAGTTGTTGGTGGTTCGCTAGGCGCGGTCGCATTGAATGAGCGTTTACCACTCGGGCTGGCGGGCTTGCCGCCAGAGCGACGCCCTGATGTTCGCCATCAAGCGGGCAAAGACCGGGACGTGGCGACGGCAAGCGCCTATGTTGAACATGGCATTGTGGCAGATGTCACGCCTTTTATTGATGATATGGCGGCTGCGTATGAGTGGGCAGATTTAGTTGTTTGCCGCGCCGGAGCGCTAACCGTGGCAGAGCTCGCCGCCGCGGCAAAGCCCGCGTTGTTGGTGCCGTTTCCATTTGCTGTTGATGATCATCAGCGGGTCAATGCTAACGTTTTGGTGAAGGCCGGGGCGGCGCTGTGTGTTACCCAGTCTGAGCTTACCCCCGAGCGATTAACACACTATTTAGATGAGCTATTAGTCCCGAGCGTTTTGTCAGATATGGCTTCTAAAGCCCGTCAGACGGCCTACTTAGAAGCGACTGAGCGCCTTACAAAGGGATGTTTAGCGGTGGTTAAACAAGGAGAGACTGCGTGACCGACTCTATTAATAATGCGTTGCACTCAGGTGTCCGCCCAAGCGGCTCTGGTATGCGCCGCATTAAGCGTTTGCACTTTGTTGGTATCGGTGGCGCAGGTATGTGTGGAATCGCTGAAGTGCTCGCGAATCAGGGTTACAGCGTGAGTGGTAGCGATATGAAGGCATCAAATGTTGTTGAGCGCCTTCGTCAATGTGGTGTTAGCGTTGCTATCGGCCATGCTGAAGAGAACGTGGTCGGCGCTGATGTCGTGGTTGTCTCCAGTGCCATTGATGCAACAAATCCTGAAATTCGCTGGGCTCATGAGCATCGTGTGCCCGTGGTTAGGCGTGCCGAAATGCTGGCCGAACTGATGCGCTTTCGCCATGGTATTGCGGTCGCAGGAACCCATGGCAAGACGACCACAACCAGTTTGACGGCAACGCTATTAGCGGAAGGCGGGTTAGACCCCACCTTTGTGATTGGTGGGAAACTCACCAGCGCTGGCGCTAACGCTCGGTTGGGTGAGGGGGATTATTTAGTCGCTGAAGCTGATGAGTCGGATGCGTCGTTTCTTCATCTTCAGCCAATGGTCTCTATTGTAACGAACATTGATGCAGACCATATGGCGACTTATGGTGGAGACTTTGAGCGCTTAAAAAGCACGTTCATCGAGTTTCTTCATAATTTGCCGTTTTACGGGTTGGCAGTGCTGTGTATTGACGATGCTAACATTCGGTTGTTACGTGACCAGGTGAAGCGCCAGTTTGTTACCTACGGTTTCGATGAAGATGCTGATTACCGGATTGTGGACTTTACTCAGCAAGGCGGTGAAGTTTCGTTCACCGCAGTGCGTCCTGGGGATGCGGCTCCATTGGCGGTTCGGCTAGCAATGCCTGGTCGCCATAATGCGTTAAACGCGATGGCGGCGATTGTTGTCGCAACGGATGCTGGGGTAAGTGACGAGGCCATTCTTCGTGGGCTGGCAAGTTTTGCTGGTGTAGGGCGCCGCTTTCAAGTGCATGGCCACTTCAGTGCCCCCATGGCTGATGGCGAGATCATGTTAGTAGACGATTACGGGCATCACCCCCGTGAGGTTGACATGGTTATCCAGGCGGTTCGTGCCGGTTGGCCGGATCGTCGACTGGTCATGTTGTATCAACCACACCGCTACAGTCGCACCCGTGATCTTTATGAAGATTTCGTGCGTGTGCTTTCTCAAGTGGATACGCTCGTTCTATTGGATGTTTATAGCGCTGGGGAAGCCGTGATTCCAGGTGCGGAAGGACGCACCCTTGCTGGGTCGATTCGCCAGCGAGGAGAAGTTGATCCCGTGTTCGTTGAGCATAAACAGGAGCTACCTGCACTGTTAAGCAAACTGCTTCGCCCTGGGGATATTTTTATTACTCAAGGCGCCGGTGATGTGGGTGGTATTTCGCTACGTTTCGCGCAAGCCAAGTTGGCGCTAGATAAGGTAGAGCTATGAGTACAACAATGTCATTGAATGACCCCTTGGCACGCGTTGTTGTTGTTTATGGCGGTACTTCAGCAGAGCGCGAAGTGTCGCTTAAAAGCGGTGCGGCTGTGCTTGGTGCGTTAAAGCGTCAAGGTATCGATGCCATTGGCTACGATCCAAAAGAAGAGGGATTGGTGGGGCTAGAACGCCTTGCCCCGACGGCTGTTTTTGTGGCTCTTCATGGTCGTGGTGGTGAAGATGGTACGCTACAGGGCGCGCTTGAGCTTTTAGGGCTGCCTTACACCGGTAGCGGGGTGCTGGCGTCAGCGTTAGCAATGGATAAGCAGCGTACGAAGCAGATTTGGCAAGCCGTAGGGCTGCCTACTCCTGAAAGTATTATGCTCAGCGAGACATCTGATTGGTCTATGGTGGTGTCACAACTAGGTTTACCAATGATGGTAAAACCTGTTCACGAAGGCTCCACGCTGGGTATTAGCATCGTTAAAAGCCAGGAGGCATTAGAAGCTGCCTACCATGAGGCGGCGGGCTATGACGCCCGTGTCATGGCTGAGCGGTTCATTGTGGGTGAAGAGTATACCGTTGCGCTGCTTGACGATGATGTATTGCCGGCTATTCGTGTTGAAGTCCCAGGCGGCTTTTATGATTACCAAGCGAAATATATTGCTAACACAACCCAGTACCACCTTCCTTGCGGCTTAACCTCCAATGACGAGCAGTCTTTGGCCGAGCTATGCAAGCAAGCCTTTGATGCGGTAGGTGGCGAAGGCTGGGGGCGTGTGGATGTGATGCGCGACGCGATGGGCAAGTTTTGGCTGATTGAGGTTAATACAGTGCCAGGAATGACGGATCATAGTTTAGTGCCTCAAGCGGCAGCGCATGCGGGCATAGCGTTTGATCAGTTGGTGATGCGTATATTGAATACTGCGGTTCAACGCAGCTGCCCATGAAGAAACGTAATGCGTGGTTAGGCCTCATATTGTTGGCACTGTTGCTAGGCGCTGGCGGGCGTGCCTTATGGCTATGGTTAGATAGGCCTATCGAGCGTGTATCTATTCGTGGCGAGTGGGAATATGTGAGTGCTGATTACCTCCGTACTCAGCTAGCGCCCCTCGTTCAAGAGGCAACTTGGCTCTCGGCTGATCTAGGTGAGCTGCGGCAGCGTGCGTTAAGAATTGGCTGGTTAAGTGAAGTTAGAATTTCCAGGGAGTGGCCTAATGCGCTTGTTTTTGAGTTGGTAGAGCAAACGCCAGTGGCCCGTTGGAACGATGACTTTCTACTTAACCCGCAAGGTGAATCGTTTGCGTTTGCACCGCTTGCTGTTCCCCAGGGGCTTCCTGATTTAGCCGGGCCGACAGGAAGTGGCGAAGAGGTGCTTACCTATTATCGCCGCTTAACACCTCATTTCCAGGGGTTATCGTTGTCACTTTCTCAATTACGCCTAGAGCCGCGTGGTGCATGGCGGCTTCAGTTGAGCAATGGTGCTTGGGTAATGCTAGGCAGGCGTCAGCATGAAATTCGCCTAGCGCGCCTATCAGCGTCGTGGCAGCGTGAACTGGCGCAAGTTGGCGATCATATTCGCTATATTGACTTGCGTTATCCGAATGGTGTGGCAGTTGCCTGGCACGGAGAAAGCGACTTTGCCGAAGAAGATGAGGAGTAAGCGACTTACAATGTGCAAGAAGTAGGTAAATGTAAGTGCTTGCCAACTGCGAAAAGCCATGAATAGGGTTTAAATCGCGGACAAAGGCGATTATCGTAGGCATGCGCTAGTCGTATTGTGAGTATTGTTTCTATACTATGTTATAGCTGATGTTATTTTATGGGCTGTTTTATTTAATTACGGTCAGCATTTGGCTTGATATTACGGTAGGCGTCAATGTTATTCGGGATGATTTTGTATCGCCGTTTTAACAATGTTGGCGCAGTTACGACTAACAAGTTTCTTTTACAATTTTTTCTAGGAGATTATCCGACTCATGGCAGGCTCACCCAACGCATCCAATATGGTTGTCGGGCTGGACATTGGAACGTCCAAAGTCGTCGCGATAGTCGGTCAACCCACCGATGACGGCGGGATTGAGATAGCGGGTATCGGCTCTCATCCATCACGTGGCATGAAGCGTGGTGTGGTCATTAATATCGAATCAACAGTGCAGTCTATTCAGCGCGCTGTTGAAGAGGCTGAGTTAATGGCTGGTTGCGATATTCACTCTGTCTATGTCGGCGTTGCTGGTAGTCATATCAGTTCGATGAACTCAGATGGGGTGGTTGCTATTAAAGAAAGGGAAGTCACACCATCTGATATCGAACGCGTTATTGACTCAGCCCGTGCACGCGCGGTCTCGGAAGGGCAGCGTGTACTGCATGTATTGCCCCAAGAGTTCTCAATTGATGCCCAAGGGGGTATCCGCGAACCGTTAGGGATGTCAGGTGTTCGCTTAGAGGCGCAGGTTCACCTGGTGACGGCAGCATTGAACGCCGTTCAAAATATTGAGAAATGTGTTCGGCGATGTGGGCTCGACGTTGACGCAATTATTCTTGAGCAGCTAGCTTCTAGTATGGCGGTGCTTACCGAAGACGAGCGAGAACTGGGCGTTTGCATGGTCGATATTGGTGGCGGGACCACTGATATGGCCATTTTTAGTGAAGGTGCCATTCGCCACACTGCCGTTATACCGATAGCAGGTGACCAAGTCACTAATGACATAGCGATGGCATTGCGTACACCAACCCAGCATGCCGAAGAGATTAAAGTTAAATACGCTTGCGCACTGACACAGCTAGCGGCAAGCGATGAAATGATTAAAGTCCCCAGCGTAGGAGATCGTCCGGCTCGTGATTTATCGCGACAGGCACTTGCTGAAGTGGTTGAGCCGCGTTACGAGGAATTATTTACGTTGGTGAGAGACGAATTACGCCGTAGTGGCTATGAAGATATGGTGGCTGCTGGTGTGGTGCTCACTGGTGGCACCTCGCGTATGGAAGGGGTAAGCGAATTGGCAGAAGAGATTTTTCATATGCCTGTTCGAATTGCTTGTCCGCAAAATGTCAAAGGGTTGGCCGATGTGGTACGCAATCCAATTTATGCGACAGGCGTGGGTTTGCTGCATTATGCATTGCAAGAAGCGCGACATGGGCAAGGCCTAGAAAGCCACGGTGAAGTCGTTGCTGCGCACAAAGGGCGCAACGAAGTCGTCCGGCGTGATATCAAGGAAGGTCAATCGGCGCTGGTAAGAATTAAAGGCTGGTTCAAAGGAAATTTCTGACAGGGCCGCAAGCGCGGTTCAGGAGACGGGGCTTATGTTCGAATTGGTAGATAACGCACCCTCGAGCAGTGCGGTCATCAAAGTGGTCGGTGTTGGCGGCGGCGGCGGTAACGCGGTCAACCACATGGTCGAAAGTAATATCGAAGGCGTTGAATTTATTTGCGCTAACACCGATGCTCAAGCGCTTAAGCGGGTGTCTGCAAAGACAGTCCTGCAGCTTGGTGGTGAAATCACCAAGGGGCTTGGAGCCGGCGCCAATCCTGAAGTCGGTCGTCAAGCCGCCATGGAAGACCGTGATCGCATCGCTGAGTTATTAACCGGTGCAGATATGGTATTCATCACGGCGGGCATGGGGGGTGGTACAGGTACCGGTGGTGCACCTGTCGTTGCCCAGGTTGCCAAAGAGTTAGGTATCTTGACGGTTGCAGTGGTCACTCGGCCCTTCCCGTTTGAAGGGCCGAAACGTATGCGCGCCGCTGAAGAAGGCATGAAAGAGCTTTCTGAGCACGTTGATTCGTTGATCACTATTCCCAACGAAAAACTGCTTTCTGTGCTAGGCAAAAACGCCACGCTGCTAACCGCCTTTAGCGCTGCTAATGATGTGTTGTTGGGCGCCGTGCAAGGTATCGCAGAGTTGATTACCAGCCCAGGCATTATTAACGTCGATTTTGCCGACGTACGCACCGTTATGTCAGAAATGGGCATGGCGATGATGGGCACAGGTGGGGCAACTGGCGAAAATCGTGCTCGCGAAGCGGCTGAAAAAGCCATTCGTAGCCCGCTGCTTGAAGATATAGATCTGCACGGCGCTCGCGGTATTTTGGTTAATATTACCGCCGGCCCCGATTTGTCGATCGGTGAATTCAATGATGTAGGTGCCACTGTTCAAGAGTTTGCTTCTCAGGAGGCAACGATTGTGGTGGGTACCTCTATCGACATGGAAATGTCCGATGAGCTGCGTGTTACCGTGGTAGCCGCTGGCTTGGATGGGAGCAAGGGTAAAGTAGCCTCTCGTGAGCCAGTGCGCCGGTCTGCTGCTGAAGCCTCCTCAGATTACCGCAAGTTGCAACAGCCAACTGTCATGCGTCAGCAGGCAACGGCGCGTAAAGAAGCGCCTGAGCCAACTGCGAAACCACGTGCCGAGAAGCGTCGCGCGCCTGATGCCGATGACTATTTGGATATTCCCGCGTTCTTGCGCCGTCAGGCAGATTAACTGACGCTATCGGGGTCATTGAAACAGCAAGCGAGAGTTTTATTGGTTAAAACACTCGTTTGCTGTTAAAGTGAACACTGTTTCTTAACTTTCTTTCCCCTAGCGGTACTTGTCGGCACTTTTGCCGGTAACCGCCGTCATTAGAGTTCGACCACTGCCCATGATCAGACAACGCACATTACAAAACGTCATTCGCGCCACCGGAGTGGGTCTGCACTCTGGTAAAAAAGTTCACTTGGCTTTGCGCCCGGCGCCAGCTAACACCGGAATTGTATTTATCCGGACCGACCTGGAACCTGTGGTTCACGTACCGGCTCGTGCTGAATTGGTGGAAGACACCACATTGTGCACTGCTCTTTCTTACAAGGGTGTGAAAGTCGCGACGGTCGAGCATTTGATGTCGGCATTTGCAGGGTTAGGCATTGATAATGCCTATGTCGATGTAAGTGCACCTGAGGTGCCTATCATGGACGGTAGCGCCAGTCCTTTTGTGTTCTTAATTCAGTCGGCGGGCATTCTAGAGCAAGACGCACCTAAGCAATTTATCCGAATCAAGCGCCGTGTTGCCGTCAGTGATGGCGACAAAGAAGCCGTCTTTTTGCCTCATCAGGGGTTTAAGGTCTCGTTTTCAATCGACTTTAACCACCCTGTGTTCGAGCAGCAAAAACAAACCGCGTTAATCGATTTTTCAACAACGTCGTTTGTGAAAGAGGTTTCTCGCGCACGTACTTTCGGGTTTATGCGCGATCTGGAATTTTTGCGATCCAATAATCTTGCGCTTGGTGGTAGCTTGGATAACGCCATCGTTGTAGACGATTACCGCATCGTTAACGAAGGTGGTTTGCGCTATGACGACGAGTTTGTCAAGCATAAGGTGCTGGATGCTATCGGTGATTTATACCAGCTTGGTCATAGCTTGATTGGTGAGTTTCAGGGTGTTAAGTCAGGCCATGCGCTCAACAATCGCTTGTGTCGTGAGTTATTAGCGCAGCCCGACGCCTATGAAATCGTCACTTTTGAAGAAGACAAAGCGATTGCGCCTATCTCTTACTCGGCACCTGCAATGGCATAGCTTGATCGCCTGTTAGGCGGTGGAATGGCATGTGGTAATAGTAAAAAAGCACCGCTTTGGCGGTGCTTTTTACGTATTGGCGCAATACAAGGTTATGAATGTTTGTCGTCTGAATGATTGGGTGCATGCGCCGCAAGGCGCTCCAGGGCGTTTTTAAGGGAGGGGTTGTCGGTACCTTTGGCGCATTCGGTTAGCGTTTTGCCTGCATTCTCTGAGAGGGTGCGAGTGTAACGCTTGGGGCTTTCAATTGGCCGAACGGGGCGTACTTTCAGGGTAAAGCCGGTAACGCTTTCAAATCCTGGTAACTGATGCAGTAGGGCTAGCAATTGCGGCTGTTCATAGCGTAACCATGTTAGCCAGCTTGCTTGGCCACTTATTAATGTCAAGCGTCCTTCTCGAAAGCCCCCAACGAAAATATGCTCACGCATTGCTTCAGGAAGGTGGGCGCGTAAATGACGCTGTGCCTGATCAATTAAGCGGGACTGTCGCATAAGCTGTCCAGCGCTGCCAGACTTGGTCAGCAGTTGGGTAATGGGCTGTGCGCGGGATCGCTTAACCTTTATACTCATTAACTTGATTCCTGGAACGTTGCTGGCTACGCCACACTCAGGCGGCCATCAGCGTTCTGTATTGTCTTTTAATTGATAGAGCCTAACACGCTCGGGAGCCAGTCCACAGCATGTCATCAACGCCAGATGTTTTGTCTGCTTCGCCGCGGCGGCAACGCCGAAATGGCTTAGCGCGTTGGTGGCTGGCAGGCCTCTTAGTGAGCTGTTTGTTACCTGCTAGTTTACATCCTTCAGATGCATTTCGTAGTGGTGAACGCGGCGTCATCATCTGTTTTTGGGTGCCCGCGATGCTGCGCGCCCAATCTGAGTGGATCGCTAAGAAGCGCTGCGCGCTGCGCCGCTGGGTACGCAAAAAAGCGCATGTTTATCCTGCTGTTTTGCACTGCTCCCGCTACTTTTTTCATATCCCACGTCGATTGGTTGCCGCGATTGATGTGCTGACCCCTCGTGGCCCCCCAGCTTAGCTGTCCGTTTACTAATTTACCCTTATTTGCCTTATATAAAAGGGCGCGCCTGAATGGGGCGCTCGTGAAGATTTGGAACTTTCATGATTAATAATTTGTTACGTAAAGTCGTTGGCTCTAAAAATGATCGCGACGTAAAACGCATGCAAAAAAGTGTGCTCAGTATTAACGCTTTAGAGCAAACGCTGGAAGGGGTGAGTGACGCTGAGTTGCAGGCAAAAACAGAGCTGCTACGACAAAAGTTAGCAGAAGGCGCCTCTGTTGATAGTTTATTACCCGAGGCGTTTGCCGTCGTGCGCGAGGCTAGCAAGCGGGTAATGAATATGCGCCACTTTGACGTCCAAATGGTCGGTGGTATGACGTTACATCGTGGCCGGATTGCGGAAATGAAAACCGGCGAGGGTAAAACCCTAGTGGCCACGCTTGCCGTCTATTTAAATGCGCTGCCAGGCAAGGGCGTGCATGTTGTCACCGTTAACGACTATCTTGCTCGCCGTGATGCTGAGTGGATGCGGCCCTTGTATGAGTTTCTTGGCCTATCGGTAGGCGTTATCTTTGCTGGTCAAACGGGTGAAGAGAAGCGCCATGCCTATCAGTGTGACATCACTTACGGCACTAACAATGAGTTTGGTTTCGACTATCTGCGCGACAACATGGCGTTCTCGCTTGAAGATAAAGTGCAGCGTGGTCTGCATTACGCCATTGTCGATGAAGTTGACTCCATTTTAATTGATGAGGCCCGTACGCCGTTAATTATCTCCGGCGCAGTGGATGAAAACACTGAGCTGTATGGCATTGTGAATCGTCTGGCCCAACAGCTAGAGCAGGGTGAAGCCTCTGAAGACAGCGATGCGCCGGTTACGGGGGATTTCCTGCTTGATGAAAAACAAAAGCAGGTAGAGCTTACCGAGCAGGGGCACAACAAAGTTGAAGAGTTAATGCGTGCCGAAGGGTTGTTGGGCGAGGGAGAGTCGCTTTATGCCGCACAGAACCTAAACTTGCTTCAGCATATGCATTCCGCGCTGCGCGCACGACACCTTTATCATTTAGATGTTGATTACATCGTATCTGAAGGCCAGGTTGTCATTGTTGACGAGCATACCGGGCGCAGTATGCCGGGGCGCCGTTGGTCAGAGGGGCTGCATCAAGCGGTTGAAGCGAAAGAAGGGGTGACGGTTCAGCGAGAGAGCCAGACGCTGGCATCGACTACTTTCCAGAACTATTTCCGTTTGTATGAAAAGCTCGCAGGTATGACTGGCACCGCTGATACCGAAGCGTTCGAATTTCGGCAAATTTATGGCCTGGATGTGGTAGTCATTCCAACGAACCGACCGCTGGCTCGTAAAGATCTGAACGATTTGGTTTATCTGAGTGCGGAAGAGAAATACGAAGCGATTATTAAAGATGTGAAGGCCGAAACCGAAGCTGGGCGCCCTGTTCTAGTGGGCACTGCGTCGATTGAAACCTCAGAATACCTAGCGCGCCTTATGCGCGAAGCTGGCCTGACGTTTAGCGTGTTGAATGCTAAGCAGCACCAAAGTGAAGCAGAAATCATCGCTCAAGCAGGCCGCCCTGGTGCGATTACTATTGCAACCAATATGGCAGGCCGTGGTACCGATATCGTCCTAGGGGGGAACTGGGAAGCAGAAGCCGCTAAGTTACAAAATCCCACCCAAGAACAGCTTGATGCGCTAAAGGCGGAATGGCAAAAGCGTCATGACGGTGTTTTAGAAGCGGGTGGTTTGCATGTGATTGGTTCTGAGCGCCATGAGTCCCGCCGTATTGATAACCAGTTGCGGGGGCGTGCGGGACGCCAGGGTGACCCAGGCTCAACACGTTTCTTCCTCTCGCTAGAAGATAGTTTGATGCGTTTGTTTGGCTCTGACCGAGTGAAGCGCTTGATGGTAGCTCTCGGGCTAGAGCGGGGCGAGGCGATTGAGCACAAGATGGTGTCGAACGCTGTCGAACGCGCCCAGAAAAAAGTAGAGGGGCGCAACTTTGATATCCGCAAGCAGCTGCTCGAATACGATGATGTCGCTAATGACCAGCGTCGAGTTATCTACGAACAGCGTAATGAAATTCTATCTGCTGATGAAGTTTCCGACGCCGTTATCGGTATTCGCGAAGAAGTCATGGAAGATGCCATCAGTGATTTTGTACCCCCTCAGAGTCTGGCGGAACAGTGGGATTTACCTGGGTTAGAGGCCTATCTTAAAACTGAATTCAATCTTGACGCCCCTGTTACGCAGTGGGCGGCAGAGGATGAACGTTTCAGTGAAGAGAAGCTACGTGAGCGTTTACAAGCGATGCACCGTGATGCGTATCAAGCCAAAATTGAGGCCGCTGGCGCCACGTTGATTCGTCGGTTTGAAAAACAAGTCATGCTCCAGGTGTTGGATACCCGCTGGAAAGAGCATCTTCAGTCGATGGATCACCTGCGTCGCGGCATTCACTTGCGTGGCTATGCCCAGAAGAATCCTAAGCAGGAGTACAAGCGAGAGTCCTTCGAGTTATTCCAGCATCTGTTAACCAACATCAAGGCCGACGTTACGCGTATTTTAAGCCATGTTCAGGTTCGTCAGCCGGAAGAGGTTGATGCGTTAGAGCAAAAACGCCGCGAAGAGTCGGTGCGTGAACGTGCCGCAGCAGCAAGCCGTCACGATGATCCTAACGCCCCGCAGGACGATGTTTCACCGGAAGCGCCAGGAGCTGATGGTCGTCCGCTGCGTCGCGAAGGACCAAAAGTAGGGCGCAATGATCCGTGCTCATGTGGGTCCGGTAAAAAATATAAGCAGTGTTGCGGAAAACTAAGCTAATCACGCGTGGCGAAATTGAGCGTAAAGGAGAAAAACATGGCGGTGGGAGATCTTGCGTTTCCGGAATTGCCACCCCTTAACGGGGTGCGCTTGGGCAGTGCTATGGCAGGGATTAAAAAGCCAAATCGCCGTGATGTGGTGGTGATTGAGCTACCTGAAACTGCCACGGTGGCTGGGGTTTTTACACGCAATGCGTTTTGTGCCGCTCCTGTGGCCGTTGCGAAAGCGCATCTTGAAGCGTGTGCCAGCGCAGAGCGTGTGCCTCGCTACTGGTTGGTAAATACTGGCAATGCTAATGCGGGTACTGGCGCATCGGGCCTGCAAGATGCTTATGCCAGCTGTAGCGCGCTTGCTGAGCAAATGGGGGTTGATAAAAGCCAGGTCTTGCCCTTTTCAACCGGCGTAATTGGCGAACCTCTGCCCATGACACGCCTGCTTGCCGGTATACCTAATGCGCTAAATTCCTTAACGGATACTAGCCTTGCTTGGCAGCAAGCGGGTGAGGGAATTCTAACCACGGATACCCGTGCTAAGGGCGCAACGGCAACTGTTTCAATTGGCGATCAGCAGGTCACGATCAACGGTATTACTAAAGGTTCAGGCATGATTAAGCCTAATATGGCGACCATGTTGGGCTTTGTCGTAACCGATGCGGCGATTGCGCAGCCGTTGTTAGCGAGCTTGTTACGAGAAACGGTGGATCGTTCCTTTAATTGCATCACTGTCGATAGCGATACATCAACCAACGATGCATGCATGCTGGCAGCGACAGGGACCGGCGCTTGTATCGAAAACGAAGAACAAGTGGCCATTTTTCGGGATGCGCTGCAGTGCGTGATGACCGAGCTCGCTCAAGCGATTATTCGTGATGGCGAAGGGGCAACGAAGTTTGTAACACTCCAAGTGGATGCAGCGGCTACTCGGCAGGAAGCTTTGGATGTTGCTTTTACCGTTGCTCACTCGCCGCTGGTGAAGACCGCGCTCTACGCTTCCGATGCTAACTGGGGGCGGATTTTAGCCGCAGTTGGGCGCGCGCCGGTTGAGGAATTCGATGTTAATCAAATTGTGATTGATTTGGGTGACGTTCGCTTGGTTGAAAAGGGCGGGCGTGCCGACAGTTATACAGAAGCAGCGGGCAGTGCCGTCATGGCGCAGGAAGAGATCATCATTCGCATTAATTTGGGCCGTGGTGGAGAGAGTGCCACTGTGTGGACCTCGGACCTGTCTCATGACTATGTGACTATCAACGCGGATTACCGTAGCTGAAGCGCACTGAAAAGTAGCCAAAAACAGTTGCAGTGACGTGCCAACGCAGCGAGATAGCGTCGCCTTGGGTTAGGGCGACGCGCAAAAAGTGGGTAGAGACGTAATGAGTGTAATGGTAAAACGACGAGTTCATGTCGCGGCGGCTGCAATGATCAGCGCCGATCAGAAGCGGGTGCTGATTGCGCGTCGGCCCTCTAATGTTGATCAAGGCGGCCTATGGGAGTTTCCAGGGGGCAAGCTGGCGCCTTATGAAACAGGTTTGGAAGGTCTCAAGCGTGAGCTTCATGAAGAGCTTGGCGTCGAGATTGTACGGGCTCGGCCACTTATCCGCGTTCACCATGAGTATCCTGATAAGCACATCTTGTTAGATGTTTGGCAAGTTCAGGAGTTTGCCGGTGAGCCGTTTGGCCGCGAAGGGCAGGCTGTGCGCTGGGTGCCTATGGAAGAGTTGGTGAACTATCCTTTTCCTGCCGCTAACTTGCCTATTTTGCGTGCAGTGATGCTACCCACCGATTATCTGATTACCGGCGAAGAAGCTGACGAAGCGCGTTTTGATAGCTTGTTAGAAAGAGCGCTTAGTGAAGACGGTGTCAGGCTCGTACAGCTACGAGCAAAGAATCTTGATGAAGCGGCATACGTTGCTCGTGCTGAACGCGCCCTGCGTCTTTGCCGTCAGTACGATGCAAAGCTGTTGCTGAATGGCGAGCCTGCATTGCTTGATGCTGTTGATGCTGACGGTATTCATTTAACCAGCGCACGGTTAATGGACCTTGAGCGTCGCCCGATTGCTGAAAATAAATGGCTCTCGGCATCGACCCACGATCAAAAGCAGCTTTCTCAGGCTGCGGTTTTAGGTTGTGATTTTGTCACGCTGTCGCCGTTGCGCACTACACCTTCGCATCCTGAGGTGGCACCGCTGGGCTGGCATGACTTCCAGCAGTTAGTGGAGCGTGCTGGTATGCCGGTGTTTGCACTGGGTGGTATGACACGTTTTGATGCTAACCATGCCCGCGCTGTTGGCGCTCAGGGAATTGCGTCTATTCGTGATTTTTGGAAATAAAGCCAACCGCCACACGTTAGTTTTTTGAATGCTGCGCCTGCTCTCGATGAGAGCAGGCGTCTATGTTTACCAATCTATGTTTTTACCAATCTATGTTTTTACCAGTCGATGTTTTTACCAGCCGAGGTTTTATCAGCCGAGGTTTTATCAGTCGAGATTGGTTATGGGTTATCCAGCGAGTGGGTTATCAATCGCGATAGCGGCGTGTTAAATCACCGTAAGCATCAATGCGGCGGTCGCGCAAATAAGGCCAAATACGCCGAGTATTCTCGCTACGCGCCATATCGATGTTGACCACTAGTTGCTGCGTCTCTTCACCTGCATGCGCTAGCATTTCTCCCTGTGGGCCGCATACAAAACTTCCTCCCCAAAACGCAATGCCGTTACCAACGCCAGAGTGGTCGGGTTCAAAGCCGACTCGGTTAGCGACCAGTACGGGCAGCCCGTTAGCGACGCCATGGGAGCGCTGTATAATTGTCCAAGCATCTTTCTGACGGGCTTTTTCTGCGTCATCATCACTTGGATCCCAGCCGATGGCTGTGGGGTAGAGAAGCAGCTCCGCACCGCTTAGTGCCATTAAGCGTGCCGCTTCCGGGTACCATTGGTCCCAACAAACCAGGATGCCTAGCCGCCCAACAGAGGTGTCAATAGGCGTGAAGCCTTGGCTGCGGCTGTCGTCAACATCGCCAGGGGTAAAGTAAAACTTTTCGTAAAAGGCCGGATCATCCGGGATGTGCATTTTACGGTACTGTCCTACACGTCCTTTAGCACGGTCATAAACGACGGCGGTGTTGTGGTAAAGCCCCGCCGCGCGCTTTTCAAACAGCGACCCCACCAGCACAATATTCAGTTCCTTGGCTAGTGCGGCCAGGTGCTGGCCAGTAGGGCCGTCTAGTGGTTCAGCCAAATCAAACAGCGCAGGATCTTCGTACTGGCAAAAGTAATGCGTGGCATGCAGCTCCTGCAGCAACACTAACTGTGCACCTTGGCTAGCAACTGAGCGTATGCCTGCTTCGCTGGCAGCAAGACTACGTGCTTTATCTGGCCACGCGGGCTGTTGAACAACACCGACGGTTAAGCTGTTAGACATGGTGGCTCCTTAGGATTGACTAAGCGTAGGGGCAAGGGTGCCTTTCGGTAGCTGCATGGTTAAACAGTGAAGGCTGCCATGCTGACGAATGACGCTATTACACTCGATTGGAATCAGAGTGTGTTCTGGAAAGGCAACACTCAACGCTTGTAGCGCGATCCAGTCGGCGGGGTCGCCGTAAGTGGGCACCAGTACGGCATTATTGATAATTAAAAAATTCGCGTAGGTAGCCGGGAGGCGATGACCATCTTCAGGATCAAAGCATGCCTGTGGCCACGGCAAGGCGATTAATTGGTAGGGCTCGCCGTTGCGCTGGCGAAACGCCATGAGCTCTTGCTCCATTGCGTTTAGCGCTGGGTAATGAGGGTCACTTGGATCATCGCAACGCACATAGGCAATGGTAGAGGGATTGCAAAAGCGCGCAAGCGTATCAACATGACTGTCAGTATCGTCACCTTCAAGATGCCCATTGGCTAACCATAGGACTCGATCGACGCCAAAATCTTCCGCTAACTGGGCTTCAACATCCGTTCGCGAGAGTGACGGATTGCGGTTGGGGTTTAGTAGGCAGGCCTCAGTGGTTAGCAGTGTGCCTTCTCCGTCGGTTTCAATCGCGCCGCCTTCTAGCACCATGCTGCGTGACACGATAGGGCAGGCCCACGCCCCGGCATCGTCTAGCCACTGAGTCAGGCGATTGTCATGCTCGGCAGGAAATTTACCGCCCCAACCAGTAAACGTGTAATCCAACATAAGGGGCTGCTGTGTTTCGTCCACCACGGTGATCGGCCCATGATCTCTGGCCCAAGTGTCATCCGTAGGGGCGACGACGAGCATCAGCTGTTGTGGGGCAATGCCATAGGTCTCAAACGTCGTAGCCAAACGTTGCTGAGTGGCGCTATCAGGAACGCTGATTAACACGCGCTGATAGCGTGCCGTGGCAATCACGATGCGCTCAAGTGTCGCTTCGATGCGCGATAACAGCGGTGACCAGTCGCCGTCTGGGCGAGGCCAAGTCAGTTGCAAGCCGTCCTGGGGGGACCACTCGGGCAATAAACGGTAAGTCTTGTTAGCCAACGTCACGAACGCTCTTAATAGTCGAAAAAATCCTTGCCCTAAAGACAAGCAGAATGGGCGCAATTTAGGGGCTTGCTTAGCAACATGCAAGCGTTACCGTGCGTGAGGGAACGCTAGGCAGACTTGTTACTCTAACGCAGCGTTCGTACATGCACCCATGCTAAAAAAACCGTACCATGGACGCTTATTACTAAGGAATGATGCCATGCTTGATCGTTTGCCTTTTCTGGTGGGGCTGCGCTACGTGCGCGCTAAACGCCGGAACCACTTTATTTCGTTTATTTCGCTAACTTCAATGCTGGGATTAATGCTTGGCGTGGCAGTGCTGATTCTTGTGCTGTCGGTGATGAATGGGTTTGATCACGAGCTGCGTACTCGAATTTTGGGCATGGTGCCTCACACTAAAATTGAGTCTCAAGCAGGGTTAGTTGAGTGGCAAGCGTTAGCAGAACAGCTTGTTCAGCGCGAGCGCGTTATTGGTGCAGCGCCTTATGTTGAACAGCAAGGTATGTTTTCAGCGGGTGGTAGAAACCAAGGGGCTATGGTGAATGGCATCCACCCGGACTGGGAAGATCAAGTGTCGATTATTGGTGGACATATGCGCCAGGGCCAGCTTTCTGATCTGGTGCCTGGTGAGTGGAACGTAGTGCTGGGATCTATGTTGGCACGTCGCTTAGGGGTTGGGGTCGGTGATCGCGTCACGCTACTTGTTCCAGAGGCATCGATTACGCCTGCCGGGGTTTTCCCAAGGCTCAAGCGATTTACGGTTAGCGGCATTTTTAGTGTAGGCGCTGATTTAGACGCTAATCTGGCCTATGCCAATATTGAAGATATGCAAACGTTAGCGCGCCTAGGCGATGCGGTGGGTGGCTTGCGGCTGGAGCTGGATGACCTGTTCGTGGCTGGCAGTGAAACGCAAGCGATCGTTAACGAACTTGGTGCAGGGTACCGCGGTACGGATTGGACTGCTTCCCATGGCAATCTGTTTCAAGCGATTCAGATGGAAAAGCGTATGATTGCATTGCTGCTGACGGTCATTATTGCCGTTGCCGCATTTAATATAGTATCGACGCTAGTGATGGTGGTGACCGATAAGCGAGCGGATATTGCGATTTTACGCACCATAGGAGCCACCCCACGCTCGATCATGGGGATTTTTATCGTGCAAGGGCTGGCTATAGGCCTGATAGGTATTGCGATTGGCGTTACTGTGGGCGTTCTTCTGGCACTGACTGTCTCTGATTTGATCAGTTGGTTTGAAGCAACTTTCGGTATTCAGTTCTTGGATGCCGGGGTTTACTTTATTAGTGATTTGCCCTCTCAACTGCAGTGGGGTGATGTGCGTAATATTGTCATCGCTGCCTTTGGTCTGACCTTCCTCTCGACGCTTTATCCCGCTTGGCGGGCTGCTCGGGTTCAGCCAGCCGATGTACTGCGTTATGAATAAGGAAGCAACGATGACCTCAACGACACAACGCTCAACCACAGTTATGCTGGAATGTAACAGCCTGACACGGGTATATAGCGAAGGCCCTCAAGATCTTACCGTACTAGATCAGCTTGAGCTTCAGGTACATGCTGGGGAGCGTGTTGCCATTGTCGGGAGTTCAGGCTCGGGTAAGACAACGCTGTTAAACCTGCTGGGAGGGCTTGATCGGCCTAGCGCTGGTAGCATCGTGATTGCTGGCGAGCCATTAGCCGGCCTTAATGAAGCGGCACTAGGTCGTTTTCGGAACCGCTATATTGGCTTTGTCTATCAGTTTCATCACTTGCTCGCTGAGTTCACTGCGCTAGAGAACGCCGCGCTGCCGTTAATTATTCGCGGTCAGTCTAAAAAGGCAGCTGAGCAACGGGCGATGCTGTTGCTTGAGCGAGTGGGCATGCAGGCGCGAGCAGATCATAAACCGGGCGAGCTTTCGGGAGGGGAGCGTCAGCGGGTGGCCATCGCCCGTGCATTAGTGACGGACCCCCGTCTTGTGCTGATGGATGAGCCAACCGGGAACCTTGATCAGAGCACGGCAAGTACCATTTTAGCGCTGATGGATGAATTGGCTAAAGAGAGTGCCTGCGCGTTTGTTATTGTCACTCATGATGTTAGTTTGGCGGCCCACCAGGATCGGGTATTAAGGCTGGATAGCGGGCGGTTAGTTGAGCAGAATAACGTCTAATACCCTAGGGACTAGTCGTCGAATTCTGATTCAATACAAGCTCGGCGCTGCCGCCTTTTCAGGCGGCGGCGCTTCCAATGATGGGAAACATGCCAGCGCCAAATTAGCCGTATAACGATATTGGCAAGCATGGCTAATAGTAAGGCAGAAATTAACGATCCAAGCATTAGCGGTGGCAGAATGTCGTGCATTTGTTCTGCAATCCAGCGCGTGGAGATACGCGATGGTGCCTCTCTCACTGGTGCTTCTAACAGAAACGTGCCAATTCGATAATTAAAATAAAAAATAACCGGCATGGTAAGTGGATTGGTAATCCACACTAATCCTACCGAAAGGGCCAGATTGCAACGGCTAAGCTTTGCCCCCAATGCTGCCACTACCATCTGAAACGGAATGGGTAGCATGGCGCAAAAAAGCCCCACGCTGAACGCGTTTGCAACGCTTCGGCGTGTTAAAAGCCATAACCCAGGGTCCGCAATTAACGGCGCAATAAAGCGTAAAGAGCGCTGTTGCCTTAATGTGTCGGGTTTGGGCATGTAGCGCTGCAGGAAACGGCGCGGCATGTCAGGTACTCTTTCAATTGGTGCATCCTATTATCCATATAGCAGCGTGCTTCGGCTATGGCGTGGGTATGAATGACCCAGCACCAAGGAGGGGATATGCAATTAGGCGCTGCACTACCTGCTGCCTTGGCAGTATTAATGGGGGCGCTAGCGGCGTGGATAAGCGGCCCCGAGGCGCACCTGCAGAGTTTGCTGCCGGGTGTGCTTGTAGTGCTGCTGTGCTTGGTTGTAAGCCAGCGTCGCCTATTAATTTGGCTAGTTATTTCAGGCTGGGTTTTTATCAGCGTGCAGCAGGAGTGGGGGTACCGCTTGCCACCTGGGCTTAGTGGAGAAGATGTCACTCTGCAGGCTCGAGTCATCAATGTTCAAACACAAGCTGAGTCGTCACGAGTGCGCTTGGCAGTTGAGTCTTGCCGCTCTCCCGAGGGGCTGCCCAGCTGTAGCGCACTGCGAAGCGTGCGAGTAAGTGCTTATGGCAGTCAACGCTATCTTGTTGGCGAGCGCTGGCGGATGACACTGCGACTTCGCCCGCCTAGCGGCTTTTCTAACCCGCATACGTTCGATTATCAGCAATGGTTATGGCGCGAAGGTATACATGCGACGGGCTATGTGCGGCAAGAGCCTAAGCCTGAACGCTTGTCGGGAGCGGTGCCGACACTTCGTCAGCGAGCAATTGCGACGTTGGCTAACCAACCGCTGCAAGAGCAGACCCGGCGCTGGCTTGCGGCGCTGACGCTGGGTGATAGTGAGCAGTTGAGCCAAGATGATTGGAGCTTGCTCAACGCAACGGGTACGACGCATTTAGTGGTCATTTCTGGCTTACATGTCGGGCTGGTCGCTTCGTTTGTACTGCTGTTGGCACGCTTTACTGCCAGGCTGATAACGCCAACCAATTGGCGCCTGCGTGCCTGGCCCTGGTGGTTAGCAGGAGTGGCGGCGGTGGTGTACGCCATGTTAGCCGGACTAGCACCTCCTGCCATGCGCGCCATGATCATGACGCTGTTAGGCTTGTGGGTGCTTAGCGGGCGTCATGCGCCAGGGGCTTGGCAAGCTTGGTGGCTTGCTCTCGGGATAGTGTTAGTGGTTGATCCACTTGCACTGTGGAGACCTGGCCTGTGGCTATCGTTTATTGCGGTAGGCTGGTTGATTATTATTTGGCAAGGCCGCCCCCGTCCGCAGGGCCTAAAAGGCTGGTGCTGGGCGCTATTGCGCTCTCAACTCCTTATTGCGCCGTTGATGGCGGCGGCTGTGCTATTGGCATTTGGCAGAGTGGCTCCTGCGGCTCCGCTGGTTAATCTTGTTGCAGTACCCTGGGTAAGCTCCGTGATGGTGCCCAGTGCGCTATTGGGGTGGTTGCTGTCGCCACTGCCTGGACTAGGGCTTTTTGTGTGGTGGTGTTTTGAGCAGGCACTGCAGGTTTTTCATCAGTTGCTCGTCATTGCCGTGCAATGGGCACCGCTTTTGCAACCACCGTCAAGCTTGGTGTTTCCGCTAGTCGGTGCACTGATATTGATGTCGCTGTGTTGGGGGCTTCCCAGTGTCCCTGGGTGGCTGCGTGTTGGCGCGACATTACTGCTATTAAGCTTTCCGTGGTGGTCTGCGGACGAGCAGTCTAACCCAGGTGAGCTACATGTTATTGTTTATGATGTCGGGCAGGGCCAGCTGATTGAGTTACGTAGCGCTAACTATCGGTTGTTGTACGACACAGGACCTCGCTTTCGCAGTGGGTTTATGCCACTACAAACCCTTTGGCCTCCAGGCCAGTCGTTCGAACACGTTATTGTCAGTCATGCCGATACCGACCATGCGGGAGGGATTAGCGCGCTTTTAAATGACCATCAGGTAACGCAATGGTGGGTTCCCCGCGGCGAGCTTCTACCAGTGGCTAGTTCGGAGTGTGCTCAAGGGCAGCGGTGGCGGCGTGACGGCATTGACTATCAGATACTATGGCCCCCGAAAGGGCAAAACATGCTCTCCTCAAATGATCGATCTTGCGTACTTCAAGTAAGCGTGGGTGAGCAGCGTTTGTTGATTACCGGTGACGTGGGTAAGGACGTTGAAAGGAGAATCTTAGCGAATATTGTGACGCCGATTAGCGTATTAGTGGCTGGGCATCATGGCAGTAATACAAGCTCGGGTGTTCAGTTCGTTCAAGTAAGTCGTCCTCGGCATGTCATTTTTAGTGCCGGGAAAGATAATCCCTTTGCCCATCCGGCCGACGCGATAGTGCGCCGCTTTCGACAACAGCAGAGCTGCTTATGGAGTACCGCCCAGGATGGTGCGCTCGAATTCAGTCTCACCGAGACTCAGCCAATTCAGATCATTCCCATGCGAAAGCAGCAGGGCGTGCGTAAGCGGTGTTGATGCGCGTCGCCATAAGGTAGAATTCTCGCAACTGCACACTAAGGCCGGGAGCGCGTGTGACTGATTCAGGTTGGGTTCTCTACAAACGATTATTAACTTACGTCAAACCTCACTGGCGCGCATTCGCGTTAGCGATCGTTGGTTTTATCATTTACGCCGCCTCCAGTACGGCACTAGCTGAAATGATGAAACAACTGATTGATGGCATTCAAAACCCTGATGCTGCCTTCCGTTTATTGCTCCCTCTGTTTGTGGTGATTATGTTCGCTTCGCGTGGGCTGGGGACATTTTTAAGCACTTACTTTATGTCCTATGTGGGACGCTATGTGATCCACACGCTGCGCTGCGATGTATTTGCGCACTTGCTACATTTGCCAGGGCGCTTCTTCGACCACCACTCCAGTGGCCATTTGGTATCTCGAGTAACGTATCACGTAGAACAGGTCGCGGGTGCTGCCACGAAAGCGGTCACTATTATTCTACGCGAAGGTCTGTTCGTTATCGGGCTGATCGGTTATCTATTCTGGACCAATTGGATGCTAACGCTGCTATTTCTGGGCGTAACGCCGGTGATTGCTGTTGTGGTGAGCTATGCCAGCAAACGTTTTCGGCGTATCTCTAAGCGTATTCAGCACTCCATGGGGGATGTGACACACGTCGCTTCTGAAGCACTATCTGGCTATCGCGTTGTGCGTACGCATGGCGCTGAAGAGTATGAAAAACAGCGCTTTGAGCGGGTAAGTGAAGAAAATCGTCGTCAAAGTATGAAAGAGGCGATGACGCGCGCTGTGAGTTCACCAGTGATCTTGATGCTGGTAGCGATTTCCATGGCAATTCTGGTTTGGCTTGCCATGGCGCCTGCGCTTATGGAAAACATGACGCCGGGGGAGTTTGTTGCTTTTATTACCGCAGCAGCGCTAATGATCAAGCCCGTGCGCCAGCTCACCGAAGTGAATAGCGAGATTCAAAAGGGTATTGCGGCGGCGTCTGAGCTATTTGGCTTGCTTGATTTGACCCCTGAGCAAGATGAAGGTAAGACCATTCCACGCCAGCTAACCGGCAGCGTGGTGATTGATAATGTCAGTTTCCGCTACGCTGATGACCAGCCTAATGTATTGCACGGTATTAATATTAGTGTGGCACCAGGTGAGTTAGTGGCGATTGTTGGGCGCTCTGGTAGCGGTAAATCAACATTGGTCAGCCTGCTGCCGCGCTTTTATCGTCCTAGTGAAGGGCGCATTTTGATTGATGGGGTAAATGCCGATGAGTATGCATTGGGCCCTTTGCGTCAGCAAATTGCATTAGTGTCGCAACAAGTCACGCTATTTAATGCAACCATTGCTGACAACATTGGCTATGGCGTTACCAACCCAGACCCAGCCGCCATTGAAGCGGCCGCTCAGGCGGCTTACGCCAGTGAGTTTATTGAAAAGCTGCCTCAGGGCTATGCCACGCTAGTGGGTGAAAACGGCGTGATGCTATCCGGTGGGCAGCGCCAGCGCCTAGCAATTGCTCGGGCAATTTTTAAAGATGCACCTATTCTTATCTTGGATGAAGCGACATCGGCACTAGATACCGAATCCGAACGCTATATTCAGAAAGCGCTGGAGCATGTGTGTAAAGGGCGTACCACCCTGGTCATTGCCCACCGTCTATCGACGATTGAACGAGCTGACCGTATTTTGGTGATGGACCAAGGACGCATTATTGAGCAGGGTACCCACCAAGCGTTGCTAGAAGCGGGAGGTGCCTACGCAGCGCTGCATCAGCTTCAGTTTCAGGAGAGTGAATGAGCCTGGAACAACGCTGGCTTAAGGCGGCTTACCAAGGAAGCCGATGGCTGACGCCACTTTATCCGTTGGGTGCTTTATACCGTTATCTTATGGCGCGCCGTAATCGTCACTATCATTCTGGTAAAAAGCTAGTTGTTAAAGCATCCGTACCCGTTATTGTGGTGGGTAATATCACTCTTGGTGGAACTGGCAAGTCGCCGTTAGTGGCGTGGCTGGTCAGCTGGCTAGCCAGGCAAGGGTGGTCACCAGGCATTATTACCCGTGGTTACGGTGGTAAAGCATCGCACTACCCATTATTGGTAACGACAGTCACCGAGCCCGCGCAAAGCGGCGATGAGCCATTAATGTTGGCGCAGCAAACGGGTTGCCCGGTCGTGGCTGATCCGCGTCGTCCACGAGGCGTTCAAGCCTTGGTTGATATGGGGTGCGACATTATTGTCAGTGATGATGGGTTACAGCATCTGGCGTTAGGGCGTGATATTGAATTAGTTGTTGTTGATGGCGGGCGGGGGCTAGGTAATGGGCGCTGCTTACCTGCTGGGCCGCTGAGAGAGTCACCCAGCAGATTAGCTGAGGTTGATGCTGTGATTATTAATGGTGAAGCGTGTCGCTCCTTGCCCGTAGAAGGAGTGGCGATGCAACTAGCGCCGCTAAGCTGGCGGCGAATGGGGGATGGCCAACGCATGCCGCTTACCCCCCTACCATTTACGCTACCTGTGAATGCCGTAGCAGGCATTGGCCATCCTGAGCGTTTTTTTAATACGCTGCGCAGTCTGGGAGTGGACGGCGAAATGCGTCCGCTAGCAGATCATCAGCGTTTTGATGACCAGACTTTCTGTTTTAGTCATCAACGCCCCGTTGTAATGACCGCCAAAGACGCAGTGAAGTGCCAAGCGTTGGCGCCACCCGATAGCTGGGTGCTCGAGGTAGAAGCCGTGCTTCCGCCAGAGTTTGAACACTGGCTGGCAGCTAAATTGTCAGCGCTTTCTGAAAAGGGATACACCAATGGATAAAGAATTACTGGCAATGCTGGTTTGCCCGCTGTGCAATGGCAAGCTCAAGTATAACCGTGAAGCCCAGGAGCTTTGCTGCCACTACGACGGTTTGGCGTACCCTATTCAAGAAGGCATCCCTGTGATGCTTCCTGAAGAAGCGCGCGCGATGGGTGCCGATGAAAAATTACCTATCTCGCCTGGCCGTACCGGAGAGGTGTAATGTCAGTCGCTAAGACCGAATTTATTGCCGTTGTTCCCGCGCGTTTTGGTTCGTCCCGATTGCCGGGTAAACCGCTGCTGGATATCGCGGGTGAGCCAATGGTTGCCCATGTCTGGCGGAGAGCCTGCCAAAGCCAAGCCAGTCGAGTCGTGGTAGCCACCGATGATCGTCGCATCCGTGACGCGATGCTGCCCTACGGCGCGGATGTCGTTATGACGCGCGCGGATCATCCTTCTGGTACCGACCGACTGGCCGAAGTGGTAGAGCAGCTCGGGGTAAGCGACGACACTTTGGTGGTGAATGTGCAAGGCGATGAGCCGCTTATTCCACCGACCTTAATTGACCAGGTGGCGATGCGTCTAGCCGAAGATCCCGATGCGGCTATTGCGACGCTTGCCGAGCCGATTACTGATGTTGAAACGTTATTTAACGCTAACGTCGTCAAAGTTGTTCGCTCCTTGCAAGGGCGTGCCCTGTACTTTTCTCGTGCTCCCATTCCTTGGGATCGCGAGCAATTTAACGTCCAGCCTGCGCTTTTGGCCACCGATGCTTGGCTGCGCCATATTGGTATATATGCTTACCGTGCCAGTTTTCTTGCCGCTTATCGTGAGCTGGCGCCGTCGAGTCTTGAGCAGTTGGAGCAACTAGAGCAGTTGCGCGCGCTACAGCATGGCTATGCGATTCAAGTGGCGCTGGCCAGCACTATCAACCCTGCTGGTGTGGATACGCCTGAAGACTTAGCTAGAGTGAGAGCGCTTTTGGCGGGCAAAAGTGAAGGTGAAAGCTAATGAAGCGCGTCCTATTTGTGTGTTTGGGCAATATTTGTCGTTCACCAACGGCCGAAGGCGTCTTTAGGCACGCTGTTGAAGAGACTGGCTTAAATCGTCACATCAGCGTTGACTCTTGTGGTGTAGGTGGTTGGCATGTCGGAAAAGCGCCAGACAGCCGTGCCCAGGTAGCCGCATTAAGGCGCGGTATCGATATTAGCCATTTGCGCGCTCGCCAGCTAAGCGCCAGTGACTTTCTTGAATTCGACTATGTGCTGGGTATGGATCGCGATAATCTCAAGGCCATGCGAGCGCTACAGCCGAGTGCCAGTCGTGCCCATGTAGGGCTCTTGCTAGATTTTGCCGATATGCCTGATGCGGAAGTGCCCGACCCTTATTACGGTGGTGATGAGGGCTTTGAGCATGTCCTGAATTTAATTGAGGCGGCTTCTGCAGGGCTGATTGCCCAGCTGAGACATGATGGGCTGAGAAATGACAGGTTGTGAAAGAAGCCATAATGAGCTGCTTAATCGTTGCCTGTCAGTCGATTTAACCTCTGCGAACACGCTGCGTTTACCATGTCTGGCTGAGCGTTATGTGGTGCCTAAAACGCTAAGCGCGCTCCAGCGTGTGCTTCGTGAGGCTGCTGATAAACAGTGGCAGATGACGCTTATAGGAGGTGGCAGTAATGTGCTGCTTCCCGCTCAGCTAAAAGGTATTGCGATTCGACCGGGTATGCAGCAGTGGTGGTTAGAACGTTGCGGAGAGTCGGTTATTGCTCATGTGGGGGCTGGCGTTAATTGGCATTCGTTAGTAATGACGTTAGCAGCCCGAGGCCTGTGGGGCATTGAAAATTTAGCACTGATTCCCGGTGATTGCGGCGCAGCGCCAGTGCAGAACATTGGTGCCTACGGTGTCGAGCTTAAAGACGTTCTGGTAGGGGTGCAGGTCGTCGAGTTGGCGTCAGGCAGTGTGCGTTGGCTAAGCACAGATGCTTGCCAATTTGGTTACCGAGACAGCATCTTCAAAAAATCGCTAGCGGATAAAGTCGTCATTACTCAATTGGCGCTTCGGCTATCGAAAACGCCGCAGCCAAGACTGGGTTATGGAGATTTAGCTGCCCGAGTAACTGACACGGCAAATTGCTTGGCGGTGGCTCAAGCGGTGTGTGCTATTCGCCAGGAAAAACTGCCGGATCCTCAGGTGCTTGCAAATGCGGGTAGCTTCTTTAAAAACCCGCTAGTTAGCAGCGATCAGTTATCGCGCTTGCTACAAGCATATCCCGATATGCCATATTTTCCGCAGGTTAACGGTCAATCCAAACTGGCAGCGGGGTGGTTAATTGATCAGTGCGGGCTGAAAGGGGTTAGACTGGGAGCTTTCGGTGTTCACGCGCGGCAGGCCTTGGTGCTGGTGCATTTTGGCGGTGGCGATCGGTGTGAGCTACTGCAGTTTGCAGAGCATATTGCCGACAGGGTCTATGACCAATTTGGGGTTGAGTTAGAGCCTGAGCCACGCCTAGTGCAAGCATAAAATAGTGCAAGCATAAAAAAACCCCGCTTAGCGGGGTTTTTAGTGCAACTAACGATCACTCATTAGGCGTTTTCTGTGCTTGTTTGCGCAGTTCACGAGGGTCGTTATGAGCGCGACGGCGGCGGCGTGGCTTAGCTGCCGTGTCTTGAACAGCAGGCGCATGCTTTGCTTCTTCAGATGTCGCTGTTGCAACGTTGGCCTTAGGTGACGGCGTTTGAGCTTCTTCACTGGATGCCAATGTCGACGGTGGCTCTTTGTCATCTTGAGCGTCAGCGCTGGCAGTTTCTGAAGCAGTTGTAGTGTCTGAAGCAGCGGTATGGCTCGCTGCGTCGCTGTCTAAAGAAGCTGCTTCTGGCTGCTCGGTGCTCTCCGGAGAGTTTGCTTCAGCGCCCACACGTTGCGGTGGCACCTGAGTGCTAGTGCTACCGTCAACCGTCTCAAGCGCTTTCGGTGCTTCTGAGTGGGGGGCAACAGTTTCTTGCGCTGCTTCCTGAGGCTCGTTAGGCATCACTGGTTCCTGATGCACACGTTCTTGAGGCTCAGCAGGCTCTTGAGGCTCAGCAGGCTCTTGAGGCTCAGCAGGCTCTCGAGGCTCAGAAGATTCTTGAGGCTCAGCAGGCTCTTGAGACTCAGCAGGCTCTTGAGACTCAGCAGGCTCTTGGGGCTCAGAAGATTCTTGAGGCTCAGCAGGCTCTTGAGACTCAGAAGATTCTTGAGACTTAGCAGATTCTTGAGGCTCAGAAGCTTGAGAAGATACCGGCTGCTGAGGTTTATCAGCCTCTTTTGCAGCCTCTTCACCAGGCGAGCTTGCTGATTCGCTGTCGGTGGTATCAAGCTCTTTCACGTTTGCATCAGGCGCTTTTTGCGGCTCCACTTCCGTAACTGACGAAGGCTCACTATTTGCGACCTCAGCCGAATGGCTGCTCGCCTCTTGAGGCGCTTCTTGAGTCGCGGTTGCATCGTGAGTTGGCAGTTGAGGTTTGTCCTCAGCGCTTTTCTCTAAACGTGTTTCTGCTTCAGGGGCAGCTTTTTCTGCCGCTGGCTGAGATTGGCGGCGTTGGCGCGTAGTCTTGCGTGGTTTCTCCGCCTTGTCGGCAGGGCGCTCAGCCGCCGTTGTTTCATCGGCAGCTGCTGATTCATCTGCCGCTTGCTCAGACGCTTCAAGGGTTGCTTCAACGCTGGGTGCGGTGGAAGTGCTGACCTCATCTTGTGCAGAGGCGCTGGCAGGCGCTGCTTTACGGCTGTTTGCTTCAGCAGCAGGCGTTTCAACGGCAGCTTCAGCAGAAGGAGCGTCTACAGAGGGAGCTTCAGCCGCTGCGGCTTGCAGTTTCAGCTGCTCCGCTTCAGCTTGCGGATTCACGGCCTGTTTACGCGTGCGGTTGCGCGGATTGTTACGCGTGCGTTTCGGCTTGCCATCATCCTGTTTATCGTCTGCTTGTGATGCGGGCTCACGACTAGCTTCATTCTTCGGCTTAGCATCACGTGGTTTATCGCGACGATTGTCTGTTTGAGCAGTAGATTTAGCCGCCTCATCTTTTGATGACTCTTTAGCCGCTAGGTTTGCCTGCTGCTCTTTTTGACGACTGCTCTTCTGTTCATTGTCCTGGAGCTTGGCATCGTCTTGCTGAGGGTGGCGTCGACGATTGCGAGTACGGCTAGGGCCGCTACGTTTATCGTTAGCGTCGTCGTTACTATCAGCGTTGCGCGATTGGCTAGGCTGCTGGCTGCTCGGCTGTTGATTGCTCGATTGCTGCTGGCTGCGCTGCTCGTTTCTGCTGGCATTTTCGCCACGTTCGCGGGCAGGCTTTGGCTTGCTGTCGCTGCGCTGCGAGCGATTTTTGCTCGTTCTCTCCGGCTGCTTACGGGCAACAGGAGCCTCCTCTGGTTCGGGTTGGCTCGTGTTGGTATCTTCTCCGCCTAGCAGTTTGGCAAAGCCTCTGATGAAGCGGCCAATGACGCTGGGCTGTTCTTCAGTGGCAGGAGTCGTCTTGGTAACGGCTTTATCTGCCTTGGCCGCTCTCTCTGCCTTCTCTTCAGTCAGTAGGGAGGCAGGCGCTGGTGCGTTATGTACAACGCTTTTAACCGCGGCTTCAGCGCGCATGGCGGGCGGAGTGAAGCTAGGGTCAGGCTCTTTGCCCACTTCAGTATCGGTTGAAAGCTCGAAGCTGGATAGCGTCAGGCTTTCATCATCGTCTAAGTGGTCATCACGCAGCCGCTGAACGTCGTAATGTGGTGTATCCATTTCCGGATTTGGCAGGAGAACCACACGCACGCCTTGGCGTGATTCAATGTCCGCCAGAACGCTGCGCTTTTCATTCAGCAAGTAGGTGGCAACAGGGACTGGAAGAATGGCGCGGATTTGAGCGCTGCGCTCTTTCATGGCTTCTTCTTCAATCAAGCGCATGATAGAGAGTGACAGCGAGCGAACATCACGGATAGTGCCTTGGCCGTTACAGCGTGGGCAAACAACGCCGCTGGTTTCGCCTAGCGAGGGGCGTAGCCGCTGGCGTGACATTTCCATCAGACCAAAGCGAGAAATCCGACCAATCTGCACGCGTGCACGATCCAGCTTCAGGGCATCGCGCATGCGGTTTTCAACCTCACGCTGATTGCGTGCAGGGCCCATATCGATAAAGTCGATAACGACGAGACCACCGATATCACGCAGGCGCAACTGGCGAGCAATCTCATCGGCTGCTTCAGAGTTGGTTTGCAGGGCAGTTTCTTCAATATCGCTGCCGCGTGTGGCTCGGGCAGAGTTAATATCAATCGAGACTAGCGCTTCGGTATGATCGATAACAATAGAGCCACCGGAGGGAAGCTTTACTTCGCGCTGATAAGCCGTTTCGATTTGCGACTCAATTTGGAAGCGCGAAAAAAGAGGGACTTCATCGGCGTAAAGTTTAATTTTCTGCTGATAAGAGGGCATTACCTGGCGGATAAAGCCCAGTGCTTCTGCATGAATCTCGGGGCTATCAATTAACACCTCGCCAATGTCTTGGCGCAGGTAATCGCGCATGGCGCGGATAATGACATTAGATTCGCGGTAAATCAGGAAGGGGGCTGAGCGCTTGCCTGCTTCAGTGGTGATCGACTCCCACACTTGGACGAGGTAATCCAAGTCCCACTGCAGCTCTTCTGGGCTACGGCCAATACCGGCGGTGCGAACGATCAGGCCCATTTTATCTGGCACTGTCAGTTGGCCCATGGCGTCTTTTAGCTGGCTGCGGTCATCACCTTCAATGCGGCGTGAAATACCGCCTGCACGGGGGTTGTTCGGCATCAGAACCAGAAAGCGACCCGCTAAACTAATAAAAGTAGTCAGCGCTGCCCCTTTGTTGCCTCGCTCTTCTTTATCAACTTGAACGATGACTTCCTGGCCCTCTTTCAGTACTTCTTTGATACTGGGGCGACCAGACACATCTTTGATAAAATATTCGCGGGAAATTTCTTTTAGTGGCAGGAAGCCGTGGCGTTCGGCACCAAAATCAACAAAAGCGGCTTCAAGGGAAGGTTCTACCCGGGTGATTTTGCCCCGGTAAATATTGGCTTTCTTCTGTTCTCGAGCACCAGATTCGATGTCTAAATCGTAAAGGCGTTGCCCGTCTACCAGCGCAACCCGCAGCTCTTCTGGCTGGGTTGCGTTAATCAGCATCCGTTTCATGTTGTCTCACATAGCATTGCGAGCCGACGAGCCGTCTAGGCGTGGCGTAGACGAATCGCTGGGTGCTGCGTGCTTGTGCTCGGCGCATTGCTATGCTGACGCATTAAGCCGGGAAGGCAATCATGCCGACCCGGCCGAAAGGGCGTTGAGTACGTGGCGGAGGCAGAACATGTTTCGGTGGCTGTCACGTCCATCCGGCTCTGCTGACACCGCCAACACCTGGCATTCATCGATTCGTCAACGCCGGTCATCGGCACAGCGTTGAACTTGGCGCCCCAAGTCAAGCAGTACCTTGTGACGAACAGGATGGGCTGCTTGGGGCGTGACGTTTGTTAATTCAATTGCCTGCCATTGCGGGCGAAGCAAAAGTGTCTCTGCCGTCAAAAAGCATGCGACAGAGTAACTGTATAACCAGTACGTAAGGCGTGTGGGTAATGCGTACACTACGCCATTGTGCCTGTGCTCTGGCCTGCGTGTTTGTCGGGCAGGCGCTAGGCAAGCGTGGTAAGGCACCCGTTACGACGTGTCTGTTTACGGGTAAGCCACACTTGGCCGCTGAACGTTTTGGAATATAACAGTAAAGACAACTACCAGCAATTGACGCAATGCGCATTGGTCTACGCTAGAATGCCGTTTTTAGCCTGTCGCTATTAGATCACACCAGGAGTGAGCGTTAATGTCCGAAGGGCGGGAAGTACAGTGGGTGGATATCGCCCCGGAACAAGCAGGTCAGCGAATCGATAATTTTCTGATGACGCGTTTAAAAGGTGCTCCTCGTGCATTGATTTATCGCATTGTGCGTAAAGGTGAAGTAAGGGTTAATAAAAAACGCGTCAAAGTAGATTACCGACTGCAAGCGGGCGATCTAGTGCGTGTGCCGCCGCTGCGATTAGCCCCGAAAGAAGCGGTTAAAGAGGTAAGTGACAACTTGCGTGATTTGCTAATTGGTAGCGTCATCATGGAAGGGCCAGATTGGATGGTGATTAACAAGCCATCGGGATTGGCAGTCCATGGGGGAAGTGGCGTTAAAATTGGCCTCATTGAAGCGCTTCGACAAGTGCGCGACGACCTTACTTTTTTAGAGCTTGTCCACCGATTGGACCGTGATACATCGGGCTGCTTACTGTTGGCGAAGTCTCGTGATGCGCTGGTCACACTGAATGAGTCGCTGAAAAAACATGCCATGGACAAACGCTACTTAGCGTTAGTCAGTGGGCGCTGGCCTGCTAGGAAGACCTATGTGAGTGCTCGCTTAGATCGCTTTGATGCGGGTAACGGTGAAAGACGGGTGCGGGTAGACCCGAATGGCAAGGTGTCACGGACTCACTTTTCGGTAGTGGAGGCTTTTGAAAAGGTCACACTGATAGAGGCGGAACCTGTAACAGGCCGCACCCACCAAATTCGTGTCCACGCCGCTCATGCTGGGCACGCCTTATTGGGCGACGATAAATACGCTACCCGCGAAAGTAATCATATGACGCAACGCCTTGGTTTGGGGCGTCTGTTTCTCCATGCCTGTGCCCTAACATTTCCTGAGCCTGGCAATGGTCGACCCGTTACGGTGAAGGCGCCGCTGCCTGAGGCATTAGAAGAAACATTAAAGCGCGCTCGGAAATAAGGAAGCGATATGCGCTATGAGCTAATTATCTTTGATTGGGATGGCACCTTGATGAACTCTGTGCCGAAAATTGTTGCCTGCATGCAGGCAGCGGCTTCTGATGTCGAGTGGGATGAGTTAGAGGTCAGTGCTATCGAGAATATTATTGGTTTGGGGCTGCCTGAAGCGATAGCAACATTATGCCCTGGTATGGATGCAGTTCAGGCCGAGCGCTTGCGTCAACGCTATGCCTACCATTTCGTTCAAGGTGATTCGACGCCCATGCCTTTTTTTGAAGGCGTTAAAGAGCAAGTCGCCCGGCTGCGTGAACGCCCTTGTCAGCGTCTAGCGGTGGCGACGGGGAAGAGCCGCCGTGGCCTAGATCGGGTGTTTGCCGAAACAGCATCTGGTGGTTGGTTTAATGCCAGCCGAACGGCAGATGAAACGCGCTCTAAGCCTCATCCGCAGATGCTCCTTGAGCTGCTTGATGAGCTGAAGGTGCCCGTTGAGCGCGCTGTGATGGTTGGGGACACCGAGTATGATCTTGAAATGGCAAGGTCTATTAATATGGATCGTGTGGGTGTTACTTACGGTGTGCATACCCCCGCTCGGTTAGCGGCTAGCCAGCCGGTATGGCTGGCGGATGATGTAGATAGCCTGTTCGACTGGCTTCACGGTTAGCGGCGCTTACAGCCGCTGTGGGTTGTCGTTACTGTAAGTGGTCGTTGTGCGAAGCAATACTAGGAAATTGTATATGAGTGATGAGCAGCAGCGCGATGGAAGTGATGATGGTAGGGGCTCTCAGTCAGGGGATAGTTTTCCTGGTCAGGAGGACGGTGACCGTTGGACCGATGGGCCGGAGGTTGTCCAGCAGGATAAAAAGCCTCCGCTCCCGGGAGCGGAGAGTGATGATGCCGAAACGCTACGCGAGCGCCAACGGTTAGCGCAGTTGGAAATGATGGATCGATGGGTTGGCGGTGTGTTGGCGGAACAGCGCCGAACACGACGCTGGAAGTTGTTCTTTCGTTTGATGCTGTTGGCGATTGTGTTGATATCGTTAACAACAATGCTATACCGCGTGTTTCTCGCTGAGCCAACGGCTTCATTGCCCACCGAGAGCCACGTAGCATTGGTGGAAGTGCATGGTGTGATTGCCAGTGATGCGCCAGCAAATGCTGAACGCATCATTAAGGGGATGAGTCGGGCATGGTCATCAGAGAGCGCTGCAGCTGTTGTGTTGCACATTGATAGTCCTGGTGGAAGCCCTGTGCAATCGCAGCGTATTTACGACGAAATTATGCGGCTGCGTAATCAGGGCGACAAGCCGATTATTGCCGTGATAGAGGATATTGGTGCGAGTGGTGCTTACTACGTTGCTTCTGCTGCCGATAGCATCGTGGCGTCCCGTGCAAGCTTGGTTGGCTCTATTGGTGTTATCTATGCGGGTTTTGGCTTCCAAGAAGCGATCGATCAGATTGGCGTAGAGCGTCGCGTAATGACTGCCGGTGAAAACAAAGCCTTTTTGGACCCTTTTCAGCCGCTTGATGAAGAGGCTGCTGATTTCTGGCAGGGCGTTCTGACTCAAACCCATGAGCAGTTTATAGACGATGTGAAGGCGGGGCGTGGTGATCGTTTGAGTAACAGCCCTGAAATTTTCTCAGGGCTTATCTGGAGCGGCGAGCAAGCGTTAGAGCTAGGTTTGGTAGATGAGCTAGCCAGCCTTGAGCAAGTCGCCCGTGAACAGGTAGGCGATGCTGAATGGGAGAACTATACGCCTAGCTTAGACCCTTTCGAGCGTTTGACACGCCGCTTTACGCAAACAGCTGCCGAAGTGCTGGGGCTTCAGCACGCACATGCTCCTTTGCGCTTTCAGGCTCAGTAAATCCTAACGTTCGCCGAGCGGGTTCATGCCTGCTTGGCGAAGCATGTCGCATAGTGCGATGAGTGGCAGTCCAATCAGTGCATTTGGGTCTCGGCCTGCGAGTTTTTCAAACAAGCTAATTCCAAGCCCTTCCATGCGGAAGCTGCCAGCGCTGTCTAAAGGTTGCTCAAGGGCAACATAGCGGGCTATTTCGTGCTCGCTCAGTGAGCGAAAAAATACCTCAAATGGCTCGATATGGACGTGATGCCGTTGGTGGCGGGTATCAACTAACGCTAACCCCGTCAAAAAAGTCACTTTATGGCCAGAAAAACGCGCCAGATTCTCCCGGGCGCGCTGTTCCGTATGAGGTTTGCCTAAAATGTCACCCTCAAACAGGGCTATTTGATCAGAGCCAATGATGCAATGGTTGGGGAAATGCTCAGCAACGGCATTGGCTTTGCTGAGCGCCAGGCGGTGCACTAAGGCGTTAGGCGTTTCATTAGGATAGGGCGTTTCGTCGATGTCTGGAGAACAGCACTGATAGGGCAGTAATAGCTTGTCCAGGAGCGCTTGGCGAAAACGAGAGCTTGATGCCAGGACAAGTGGTGCGTTATCGGTTTGAGGCACAGCGTTCTCCTTAATAGGCCTGGTTGAGGATTAATCGGCGTTCAAGCGAGTGTAACGAAACCTTGGTAGCCTGCCTATTTGTGTGGTTTTACGAGATAATCTCATAAGAATTGCGCCGACAGCTTTGACAGCGGGGGGGCGAGTGCCTATCATTGCGCGCCTATGTTGACCTCACAAATCCCCAGCCGGGTTGAGCCTTATAAGCTTGTAGCCCGCCGCGAACGACTAGAAGGCATTGTGGCGCTGAATAAGCTGCCACGCCTAGCTGAAGAAGCAGGTGACCAAACCGGCGACTGTCATGTCGTACTTGAGTTTGGCGTTGATGCCCAAGGTCGTCGTGAAATTCGTGGCCATTTGCAAGCGACCCTGGCGCTGCCTTGTCGCCGTTGCCTAGTGCCACTAAGCCAAGACGTTTCCAGTGATTTCTTATTAGGAATTATTGCCGACGAAGCTTTGGCTGCCGAGCTACCTGCTAGTCATGAACCGGTGCTGGTGGAAAATGAACAGCTGGACTTGCTGACGGTAATAGAGGATGAGCTTATCCTTAGCTTGCCGCAGGTGGTCTATCACGATGAGACCGAATGCCATGTCTCGGCGGAGCAGCTGGTCAGCAAGACCGAAGGCACGGCGGAAGACTCCGCTCCGGCCAAGAACCCTTTCGCAGTGCTTAGTGCTTTGAAAAGCAGTGGCGCTTTGAAAGGCAAAAAGTAAGCATCACTTACCTTAATTACCTTGGAGTAAACACCCATGGCAGTTCAACAGAACCGTAAAACTCGTTCCAAGCGCGGTATGCGTCGTAGCCACGATGCGCTGAGCGCACCGACTCTGTCTCAGGACAAAGAAACCGGTACTACTCACCTGCGTCACCACGTTTCTCCCGACGGTTTCTACCGCGGTCGTAAAGTGGTCGAAGTTTAAGCCTTAGCGCTTATATGAGCGGCAAAACAGGGTGGGTGCTGTGTGCGCCTAGCGATTGATGTAATGGGGGGTGACCAAGGCCCCCGTGCCATTATCGAAGGCTCCGCAAGGGCGGTTATTGAACGCCCCGACCTAGCATTAACTCTGTTTGGTCCGCGTCAGCAGATTGATGCTGAACTTTCGCGTTTGCCGCAGCCTTTGGCTGCGGCAACGTCACGTTTGGTGGCCGCTGATGCTCCACAAAGCATCTCTCAAGCGGCTACGGCCGCCTGGGCAATGCGACGTGGAGGTGCTACCAGCATGGCGTGTATGCTGCGCAGCCTGTCGTCAGGTGAAGCGGCAGCCGGCGTGAGTGCGGGAAATACCGGGGCGTTAGTCGCGTTAGCGCGGCGTGAACTTGGTATGTTGCCTGGCATCTCAAGGCCTGCAATAAGTACCGCAATCCCCGCGCGTGGAGGACGGCGCTGTTATTTGCTTGATTTGGGGGCGAATGTAGACTCGCCTGCGTCCAGGCTGTTTGATTTTGCCATGATGGGCGCCGCCATGGCTCAGTGTATGGATCGCATTAGGCGGCCCCGCGTTGCCTTGTTGAATGTAGGGTCTGAAGCCACGAAAGGTAGTGCTAATGTGCGCGAAGCGGATCGTTTGCTGCGTGAGAGCGCTAGCGACTTAAGCTTTGATTACCTTGGTTATGCTGAAGGTGGGGATATTTTTCAGGGCGATCTTGATGTTGTGGTGTGCGATGGCTTTGTTGGTAATGTCACGTTGAAAGCCAGTGAAGGGTTGACTCGTATGTTGGTGGAGCGTGTGCAAATGGCGTTTGAATCACGCCTGAGTGGGCGTTTGGCAAGTATACTGGCCAGGCCTGTACTGAAGAGGCTTAAGCGGGAGTTAGATCCCGTACGTTATAATGGAGCCAGCCTCCTGGGATTGCAGGGTATTGTGGTGAAAAGCCACGGCAGTACCCAGGCGGATGGCTTTTATTATGCTATTCAGCGTGCATTACAAGAAGTGGAGCATGATTTGCCTGTACGAATTGCAGCACGCTGGTCGCGTTCTTGAGCGCTATCAGCGCAATAGATAATAAGACGTTATATATTTTTGCGGGCTATTGGTGGTAGCTGAATGTGCCAAAGCTGTTTTAGCAGCGGCGCCAATAGCACGCTTATCGCTCAACTGAGCAAATGCCTACAAGAGCAAAGGTGAACGACATGTCTCAACCCCTTGCCCTCATTTTCCCCGGGCAAGGCTCTCAGCAGCTTGGAATGCTGCGAGAGCTAGCCGAGCGCTACAGTGTGGTGGGAACTACATTTGAGGAAGCGTCAGACGCTCTGGGCTACGATTTGTGGAAAGTCGTCCAGGAAGGTCCAGAAGAAGCGTTGAATGCGACGGCATGCACTCAGCCGGCACTACTTGCCTCCAGTGTAGCTATCTGGCGTATCTGGCAAGAGTTGGAAGGGCCTCGCCCAAGTGTCATGGCTGGGCATAGTCTTGGCGAGTATAGTGCCATGGTTTGCGCGGGAGTGATGGGGTTCGCTGAAGGCGTGCGCCTTGTTCGTCTGCGTGGTGAGGCTATGCAGGAAGCTGTCCCGGCGGGAGAAGGTGGTATGGCGGCGATCCTTGGGCTGGCCGACAGCGCAGTTGAAGCGGCCTGTGCCCAAGCGGCTGAAGGAGAGGTTGTATCTGCCGTTAATTACAACTCGCCTGGACAGGTTGTTATCGCGGGCAGCAAAAGCGCCGTAGAGCGCGCTATCACTGCCTGCCAGGAGGCGGGAGCCAAGCGAGCGCTTCCGCTACCGGTGTCAGTGCCTTCCCATTGTGCCTTAATGCGGCCAGCTGCTGAGCGACTTTCCGAAGCGATGCAGAAAATTGAGCTGCGTGCCCCTCGTTATGCGGTTGTTCAAAACGTTGATGCGCAAGCCCATGCGGATATTGAGACATTGCGTACGCGCCTCATCGAACAGCTGTATCAGCCCGTTCGTTGGTCCTCTTGCGTTGAAGCGATGGTCGAGCAGGGTGCTAATGTGTTCATTGAATGTGGGCCTGGTAAAGTGCTTACCGGATTGAATAAGCGCATTGTGCGTAGTGCCAAAGGGTTGGCGGTAAATGATCCTGATAGCTTGGATGCGGCCCTTGAGTTAGCCCGTGAGGCGTCGGCGGGTGGTGCGTGAAAAATGGTGCGTGTTAAGTCGCTATTTTCCGCTACCCTTGCTTAGTTAGGTTGAAGGAAGAACGTTATGACTCAAGAACGAAGAGTTGCACTAGTCACTGGTGCTAGCCGAGGTATTGGGCGAGCCATTGCTCATGAGCTTGGGCGCCAAGGGCGCATTGTGGTGGGAACTGCCACTAGCGAATCAGGCGCTGAAAAAATTGATGCTGACCTAAAAGAGCAGGGCATTGAAGGTGCAGGTATGTGCCTTAATGTTACTGATCAGCAGAGTATTGATCAGGTGCTCAAAACAATTGGCGAACGTTTTGGTGCGCCGACGATTTTGGTCAATAATGCCGGCATCACCCGTGATAATTTGTTAATGCGCATGAAAGAAGATGAGTGGGACTCCGTGATGGATACCAATCTCAAATCTGTTTATCGCGTTAGCAAGGCGTGTCTGCGCGGTATGACAAAGGCGCGCTTTGGGCGTATCGTGTCGATAAGCTCTGTAGTGGCGACGATGGGTAACCTAGGCCAAACTAACTACGCCGCCGCTAAAGCAGGCATGGAAGGCTTTAGTCGTGCTTTGGCGCGTGAAGTCGCTTCCCGTGCTATTACGGTTAATGCGGTTGCGCCTGGGTTTATTGCAACGGATATGACGGAAGCGTTGCCTGAAGCGCAGCATGAAATGCTGCTGAAGCAAATTCCTCTTTCGCGTTTAGGCGGGCCTGAGGAAATTGCCGCTGCCGTTGGATTTTTGACAAGTGATGCTGCAGGTTATATCACTGGCGAAACGCTACACGTGAACGGCGGCATGAATATGCGTTGATGGCCTTGAGCTTGGCGGTTGCGTCAGCTTAAGGGCGTCTATAAACTACCCCGCAGCTTTTGGCTTGCGGTTTCCAAATGGCTGGTTATCAAAAACGGCTAATGTGAACGACTGGAGTACGTTGATGAGTACTATTGAAGAGCGCGTTAAGAAAGTTGTGGCAGAGCGCCTGAACGTTAAAGAAGAAGATATCCAGAACAGCTCTTCTTTTACTGAAGACCTGGGTGCTGATTCTCTTGACACCGTTGAGTTGGTGATGGCGCTTGAAGAGGAATTTGATACTGAAATTCCTGACGAAGAAGCTGAAAAAATCACCACGGTTCAAGAAGCTATCGACTACGTAAACGCCCATCAGTAAGGGTTGAGTCGAAGCAGTGAGCCAGGGTGGGGTGCTTACCCACCCGTATAAAAAGCCGTCCTGAGTAAGGGCGGCTTTTTTGCTTTGTTGTCACAATGAATATAACGTTCAATCTCCGTTATACTAGTCACCAAATCTCTGCAGCAAATGACCCAGATGGGTCGTGTCACCATGGATGCCTGGAGGAAAGCTAATGGCGCGAAGAAGGGTAGTGGTAACTGGGTTAGGCCTGGTGACCCCAGTGGGTAACAGTGTTGATGAGTCGTGGGCAAATATTGTCGCCGGCAAAAGTGGCATAGCACCGATTGAGCACTTTGACACAAGCGGCTTCAACACGCGTTTTGGAGGATCGGTTAAAAATTTTGATATCAGCCCTTATTTAAATCCTAAAGACGCACGCAAGATGGATTTGTTTATCCAGTACGGTATGGCGGCGGGAGCCCAAGCCATTCAGGATTCGGGGCTTGAGTGTAGCGAAGAGAATGCTGAACGCATTGGGGTGGCTATTGGTTCAGGCATTGGTGGTTTGCCGATGATTGAACATAACCATAATGCGCTGAATAAAGGGGGCGCACGCCGCGTCTCGCCGTTTTTTGTACCAGGTTCAATCATTAATATGATTTCTGGCAACATGGCGATTCAGCATGGCTTCAAAGGCCCGAATATCGCGATCACCACAGCGTGCACAACGGGTACCCATAATATTGGTTACAGTGCTCGTACGATTGCATACGGCGATGCCGATGTGATGATCTGTGGCGGTGCGGAAATGGCGACTACCCCATTAGGGTTGGGCGGGTTTTCGGCTGCGCGAGCGCTCTCTACTCGTAATGAAGACCCTCAGGCGGCGAGTCGCCCGTGGGATGCTGATCGTGATGGCTTTGTGTTGTCAGACGGCGCGGGTGTGCTTGTCTTGGAAGAGTACGAGCATGCGAAAGCGCGTGGTGCCAATATCTACGCAGAGCTTGCCGGCTTTGGTATGAGTGATGATGCTTATCATATGACGGCGCCGCCAGAAGATGGGCGTGGCGCTGCACTTTCCATGAGCAATGCCATTAAAGATGCGCGTATTGATCCAGCGGATGTGCATTATATTAATGCGCATGGCACGTCTACCGCAGCGGGTGACTTAGCCGAAAGCCGGGCGATTGAAAAAGTGCTTGGTAGCGCAGCTCAGCAAGTGGCTGTGAGCTCTACCAAATCAATGATTGGCCACCTATTAGGTGCTGCAGGAGCCGTTGAGGCTGTGTTCAGTATCCTGGCTATTCGCGACCAGATTGCGCCGCCGACCATTAACCTGGATAACCCACAGGAAGGCTGTAATCTTGATTATGTGCCACACACTGCGCGGAAGATGTCGATTGAAGTAGCGCTCTCAAACTCGTTTGGGTTCGGTGGTACCAACGGCTCACTGCTGTTTAAAAAGGTATAATACGCGATGCCAATGCCCCAGGTGCCGTTTGACGACCGAGGGCTTGCGTATGGTGACGGAGTATTTGAAACAGTGCTGCTGCGCGCTGGTGTCCCTGTATTGTGGGAGTATCATTACGCGCGTTTACGGCTGGGCTGTCAGCGTTTAAATATTTCGTTGCCCTCCATGGAGCAGTTGGTCGCCACTTGGCAATCTCCGTCTAACGCCGAGCTTGAAATACTCAAACTAATCCTAACCCGAGGAAGTGGTGGGAGGGGGTACGCGACGCCGGATACCCCTCAGCCTCGCTTGCTTAGCCGTCGAACACCTTTTGTGGTAAATAGCGACCGTTGGCAAGAGGGAGTTAACGTACGGATTTGTCAGTTGCGTTTGGGGCATCAGCCGCTTTTAGTCGGCATTAAACACCTGAATCGATTGGAAAATGTACTCGCGCGCCAGGAGTGGAGTGACCCGGCCATCGCTGAGGGGTTGCTTGGCGATACTGATGGTTGGCTGGTGGAGGCCACCAGTATGAATGTCTTTTGGCAGCAAGCGGGAGTGCTCTTCACGCCTCTATTGTCGCAGTGCGGCGTGGCGGGTACGCTGCGAGCCGCATTATTGGATCATGGCGTCGTGCGGGAAGCTCCTATTGCGTTGAACGCTATCCATAAGGTTGATCGTCTTTGGGTAGCTAATTCGGTACAAGGTGTGTGGCCGGTGAATAAGCTGTTAAGCGAAACAGGTGAAGTCCTGCAGTCCTGGCCGCCGCGAGGTCAAGATAAGCTGCAAGCAATAGGCCATGGCTTACTTGGCTATTCGCCGACATCCCGTTAGGCAGAATTTTATCAACATTATTGAGGTGTCATGGTGAAACGGTTTTTAGCGGCTGCAGGTGTCGTGGTCGTGGTTGGATTAGCAGCCGTTGCGGGCGGCTATGTTTACTGGCAGCAGCGCCTATCGGCACCAGTCACACTTGAGGAGCCTGCGCTTTATCAGGTTCCTGCGGGGGCTGGGTTCAATCAGGTCGTTCGTGAGCTGGAAAGCCAGGGCTTCATTAAAGATGCTTGGGCATTTCAACTATTGGCGCGTGTTGAGCCTGAGCGCGTACCACGCTTACGGGTGGGCGAGTATCAGCTAACCCCAGGCATGAGCGGCCTTGAGCTGATTGCCCTATTGGGCAGCAATAACGTTGTCACTTATCCGTTAACGATTCCCGAAGGATGGACGTTCCGCCAGATGCGCGAGCTGTTGGACAGTGCGCCAAAACTTGAGAACCGGACGGCAGCGTTAAGTGACGACGAAATTATGTCACTGTTGGATCGAGAGGGGACTTTTCCTGAGGGCTGGTTTTTCCCTGATACCTACCGCTACCACCTGGGTATGAGTGACGTTGATATTCTACGTCAGGCGCTTTCCCGCATGGAGCAGATTCTAGAAGAGGTCTGGGACGAGCGTGATGATGACCTGACCATCGGGACACCTTATGAAGCGCTTATCATGGCATCGCTCATTGAGCGTGAAACAGGCGCGCCGGAAGAGCGTCGGGAGATTGCAGGCGTCTTCAAACGTCGTATGGAGCAGGGGATGCGCCTGCAGACAGATCCCACTGTCATTTATGGCATGGGCGAGCGCTATGAAGGCAGAATTACGCGTGCGGATTTACGTGAGGCGACTCCCTATAATACTTATGTGATTGACGGTATGCCACCAACGCCGATTGCCTTACCCGGGCGCGCCTCCCTTGAGGCGGCTGTGAGTCCGCTACCCGGAGAAACGCTTTACTTCGTTTCGCGCGGTGATGGTACCCACCATTTTTCACGTACGTTACGTGAGCACAATAATGCGGTTAATCGCTATATTCGTAATCGCTAATTAGGTTGAGTCATTGTTTAACCGCGATGTGTTTGTTTCGAATTTACTGAGTAAGGGGCTTCAATGAGCAAGCGCGGACGCTTCATCACCCTTGAAGGTGGTGAGGGAGTCGGAAAATCTACTAACGTGGCGTTTGTAGAGGCATGGCTACAAGAGCGCGGGATAGAGGTTGTGCGAACCCGTGAGCCCGGGGGGACGCCACGCGCTGAAGCGATTCGAGGATTGCTGCTTGATCCCTCTTTCGATGAGCCCTTGCACAGTGATGCCGAATTGCTATTAATGTTTGCCGCGCGAGCCCAGCATTTAGCGCAAAAAATAGTGCCAGCCCTTGAGCGCGGTGCTTGGGTGATCTGTGATCGTTTTACCGACGCTACCTTTGCTTACCAAGGCGGTGGCCGCGGTATTGAAACAGATCGGATTGCGCAACTGGAACAGTTCGTGCAAAAAGGTCTCTCTCCAGATCTAACCCTGTTATTAGATATGTCACCTGAGGCTGCGAAAGAGCGTCTTGAAGGGCGTTTAAGAGACCAGCAAACGCAGCGTGATCGCTTTGAACAAGAGCAAGTAACCTTTTTCGAAGCAGTGCGTCGGGCTTACTTAGCGCGTGCTGCTGCTGCCCCCCAGCGCTTCGCAATTGTTGATGCCGGGCAAGCGCTTGATCAAGTCCAGGCGTCTCTAGCTCAAGCGCTAGAAGAGCGAATAGCTATATGGCAATAACGGGAGTGCCGCCTTGGCATCAGTCGACGTGGCAGCAGTTGGTTCGTCTCGCCAATGAAGGGCGTTTGCCACACGCCTTGCTGATCAGTGGTGCCCACGGCGTTGGCAAGCAGCAGTTGGCGGAAGCGTTGATTGCTCGGACGTTATGCGCCCAGCCTGGCGAGCTAGCCTGTGGTCACTGTCATAGCTGTGCCATGCTGGCTTCAGGCTATCACCCCGACTTAATGCGTATTTCTCCAGAAGAGGGTAAGCGTCAGATTCGCATTGACCCCATACGTGATGTAAATCGCTTTGTTTCGCAAACTGCGCAGCAGGGCGGTTATCGAGTGATCGTGATCTCTCCCGCGGAAGCAATGAATATTGCGGCGGCAAACGCGCTGCTCAAAAGTCTTGAAGAGCCCGGTGATAAAACGCTATTTATTTTGCTATCAGATGTCCCTTCGCGCACGCTGCCGACGATTCGCTCCCGCTGTCAGCAGTGGCCATTAGCCAGCGTGTCCTTTAATGATTGCCAGGGCTGGCTGACTGAAAAACTTGGCAGCGACGAAGCATACTTTTGGTGGCGAGTGTCGGGTGGCTTGCCGCTGCTTGCTGTGGAGTTAGCAACGCCGCAGGAACGCGCTCTTCGCCATCAAATTCATGACAGTTTCGAACAGTTGGTGCGCGGTGCTGAGCCTGTTTCAGAAGCTGCTAGGCTTGATCGCCAGGCCATTGATGGCATCTTATGGTACGGTATTGCTTGGCTTGAAGACCTGATACGACTGGGCTTGTCTGGTGAAACGTCGGTGCTGCATAACCCTGATTTAGAGCCGTTATACCGTCAAGCGATGAAAAATGGTCGGGTGCAGGATTGGTTCCGGTTACTGGATTATGCCCGAGAGCAGCGCCGTTTATTCGCAGTCGGTGCTAACCCGAACCCTCAGCTAGTGCTTGAAGCGTGGTTGGTGCGCTGGTCGGCGCTGTTACGCTCCTAGGATGGTTGCCAAACGGGGATTGCTAACGAGGCTATTATGACGGTTCAAAAAGCACTTTCTTTGACAATCTCTGATAGGCCGACGTTACTTTCCGCGTATATGCCTTTTCTAGATAGAGGCGGTATTTTTGTTCCGACTAAAGCGCTCTATCGGCTTGGGCAGCAGATTTATCTATTGCTGACCCTACCAGGAGAGAGTGAACCTCTTTCAATCTCTGGCCATGTTGTGTGGGTTTCTCCTGAGGGCGTGAGTGGACAGCGAATGCCCGGTATTGGGGTGCATTTCAGCCAGCAGGACTACTCCGTACGTGATCGCATTGAAACGTTGTTGGCCGGCCAGTTAGATAAAGCACCTCCGTCCTTTACGCTTTGATAGTAGCTGGTTAGCACCGCAATAACACTGTACAAAGCCTGCCCTTCACCTGTTGACGAGAATTTAAGAGAGTTGCATGTTTGTTGATTCCCACTGCCATTTAGACCGTTTATCTGAGCTAACCCACGACGGTGATATTGCCGCAACGCTGGCGGCTGCTCGTGCTGCTAATGTGAGCCAGTTCTTAGCTGTTGCGGTGACGCTTGAGGAGATGCCGGGGTTGGCGGCAATCGCTCGTGAGCACCACGACGTGGTTATTTCGGCGGGACTGCATCCACTTCATCAGGCTCCGAAAGAGCCAAGCGTCAGCGATATTGTTGATGCTGCTGAGCAGTACGGTGCCGTCGCCATCGGTGAAACAGGGCTGGATTATCACTATCAGGACAGCGTGCCCGTAGAGGTTCAGAGCGAGCGATTTAAGCGCCATTTAATTGCGGCTAATGAGCTAGAGCTGCCGGTAATTATTCATACCCGTGAAGCAAAAGAAGACACCTTAGCATTGTTGCGTGAGCACACTAATCCAGAGGTAGGCGGCGTATTGCACTGCTTCACTGAAGATTTAGATATGGCGCGTGAAGCGGTGCGGCTTGGGTTCTATATCTCGCTATCGGGTATTATTACCTTCCGTAATGCGGGATCGCTTAGGGAGCTGGCCAGAAAACTGCCCCTTGATCGGCTGTTGATTGAAACCGATAGCCCTTATTTGGCGCCTGTGCCTTATCGTGGCAAACCCAACGAACCCGCTTGGGTAGTTGAAGTGGCAGAGTGTATCGCTAAAGAGCGGGGAATCAGCGTTGATGAAGTAGCGATGCAAACCACTGCCAATTTTTATCATCTGTTCCGCGCCGCCGTGCCCGATGCACCTGATAACGTAAAGCAAGCGTTGGCGCAGTCTGGTTTACTGGTATAAGTGCTGAAAGCACAGCCTGGGAGGTAAGCGATGAATATTGATCGGCTTATGCAGCAATTTGACGGCGCGGCGGCGATTCCCCCCGTTGATCAGTGGCAGCCAGCCCTAAGCGGCGATATTGATATCGTTATTCAGGCTGATGGCACTTGGCTGCATGAAGGAAAGCCGTTTGAGCGCCTTGCCATACCACGGTTGTTAGCGAGCCTCTTACGCCGCGATGCCGATGGCTACTGCCTAGTAACGCCTGTTGAGCGTTGGCGTGTCACTGTGGTTGACTGCCCGTTCTTGGCGGTTGAAGCTGATTTTCACGATGATGCTTGGTGGTTGACGACCCAGTTCGATGACGTTGTGCGTGTAGATGCAGAGCACCCGCTTAGTCTCTCCAAAACGCCTGAGGGTGTCTTTGCCCCTGAGTGTGCCGTGCGTTTTGGGCTGGCGGCTCGCTTGCATCGTAATGTGTATTATCGATTGATAGAGCAGGCCACGCTGAGCGAAGCAGACGACGGTGAATGCCAATGCCGACTGTATAGCGCAGGGTCTTGGCATGTCTTAGGTCAGTTTAATGCCAATGATGCGATGCCAGGCGAGGTGACGTGAAGTTAACCGCTGAACAGCAAGCCGTTGTCCATCATCGCGAGGGGCATGCCCGCGTAGCGGCTGTCGCAGGGGCGGGCAAGACCACCACTATGGCGGCAAGAGTGCTCCACTTGCTGGCGTCGGGTGTGTCGCCGAAGCGTATGCTGGTGCTGATGTTTAACCGCTCAGCGCGAGACGACTTTCAACGCCGCCTGATCAGCATGGCACCTCAGGGGCAAGCGTTGCCAGATGTGCGCACCTTTCACTCTCTTGGTCATCGGCTGACGCAGAGCCTATGTCGCTGGGGGGCGCTTGCGCCGAGACGCCTACTGTCTGCTGATTGGCAGCTAGAGCGCCTTTTACGCCAGGCGAGCTTGAATGTGCTTCACGATGCCGTTGAGCGTCGCGATGCGGCTATCGAAGGTGATCGATTAGAAGCGCTTGCTCACTTTTGTGGGTTGGTAAAAGCCGAAATGCTATCGGCTGATGTGCTGTATAAGCGTCTTAATTACGAGCCGGATACCGACTACTTTCCCAGCGCATTTGATGAAGCTGAACGGCTGCTGCACGTTGAAGGCGTCATGACCTACGCTGATTTGCTTTATCGGCCCTTGCAAGTGTTAGAAGCTGAACAGGCCTTGCGTAGTCGTGTGGAAGGTTTTCTTGACCATGTGATCATTGATGAATACCAGGATATTAATACTGCTCAGCAGCGATTGCTGGCGGTGTTGGCGGGTTCCAGCGCCAATGTAATGGCGGTAGGTGATGCAAATCAGTGCATCTACGAGTGGCGGGGCGCACGTCCGGACACCATGCTGGAGAACTTTACCGCCACGTTTGGCAGTGCCACAGACTACCCGCTGTCTATCACGTTTCGTCATGGCCACGCGCTGGCGCTAACCGCAAACCATGCCATCATGGCTAATCAGCGCCGACCAGACCAGCTCTGTTTGGCGGATGCTAATAACCCTGAAACCCATATATCTGTAGGCCAGGGCAGCCGACTGCTGCTCGATGCCTTAGTCGACTGGCAAGCGCAGGGGCGCGCGTTGAGCGATGTTGGTCTGCTGGTGCGTAGCTGGGCGCTGTCGGTGCCTTTTCAGTTGGCGTTACTACAGGCGGGTATTCCATTTCGTCTTCAACGAGAAGATCGTTTCGTTTTCCGACTCCCTCTCGTGCAAGCCTTAGCTGGCTATTTGAAACTGTCTCGCCAGCCAGAGCTGCTGCACGATCCAGAGCAACTGTTGCTTTTGCTCTCTCAGCCAACGCCTTTTGTTGCCCGTGAGCGGCTTCAGCAGCTTGCCTATCAGCTGGCCAGCACCCAGCGCTGGCCTGAACGCCACGAGCCGGTACTAACTCCTCTAAAGCCGCTGCAGCGCCGCACGCTCAAAAAACGTTGGGCGCTGCTATGTGAGCTGCCTAAATTAAGTAATTGGCCGCCTGCAAAGCTGCTGAGTCATGTGGTGGAAATGATTGAAGCGGAAAAAACCTTAAAGCGAGCAGCAGCAAGGCGTGACAAGGGCGAGGAGGACGTTCGTCTATTGGATGTGCTTATCGAGCAGGCCGATAGCGTGAAAGATCCAGATGCGTTTATTGAGCTGCTCGAACGCCCGGTAGAGAACCAAGCTGGCGGTGTGCTGATTAGCACGGTACACGGAGCGAAAGGTCTAGAGTGGCCGTTGGTCGCCGTGGCGGGAGTGAATGAAGAGGACTTTCCGCACTACAGTCGCGACAATCCGCTCAATGACGAGAGGCTAGAAGAAGAGCGGCGGCTGTTTTACGTAGCGATTACGCGCGCCCAGGAGCAACTGCTGGTGTTGCACGATGGTGGTGTTCATCGGCCTAGTCGCTTTATTGCAGAGAGCGCTTGGCAGGATAGTTTGCGGGTGGCGTCATGTTTGTCGCGTCAAGAGGCGCCCGCCACGGCTGTGCAGGTAACATCGCCAAGTTTGGTGAAGCGCTATCTTGAGCGGTTAGGGCGAACGGATATTGAGCTGGCAGCGCCGCAAGTCAATGAGGCAGCGGCAGGTTATCGGGCTGATGCACACTTTTACCCTGGGCAACGCTTGATACATGCCGTGTTTGGGGAAGGGGAGGTAGCCTCGGTGGAAGGTAACCCCTCCGACCCTGTCATCGATGTGCGCTTTGCACAGGCCGGTCGGCGGCGTCTTATTGCTCGACGCGCGCCGATTGAGTGCTTAGAGCCACCGGCGCAACCTGCGTAACTGGCTGCGCCGTATGACCCTCTAGTGGTGCGAATTACCTATTGGAGTGGTTACATGTTGGGATAGTTAGGCCCGCCGCCGCCTTCTGGTGCTACCCAGGTAATATTTTGGGCAGGGTCTTTAATATCGCAGGTTTTGCAGTGGACACAGTTCTGGAAGTTGATCTGGAAGCGTGGCTTGCCTTGATCATCTTCCACCACTTCATAAACCCCTGCAGGGCAGTAGCGTTGAGCCGGTTCTGCATAGGTTGGCAGGTTGTCACGAATCGGCAGCTCTGGGTCTGCTAGGCGCAGATGACAGGGCTGGTCTTCTTCGTGGTTAGTGTTAGACAAGAACACGGAGGTCGATTTATCAAACGTCAACTTGCCATCGGGCTTCGGATAAGTGATTTTTTCGAACTCAGCCGCAGGCTTCAGCGCGCCGTGGTCGGTGGTGGTGTCATGAACATTGGGTAGCTTATTGCCCAGCAGTTGGTTGGCGAAGTTGTAAGCACCGCCGCCTACCGTGCCATATTTATGGATAGCAGGGCCAAAGCTCGCGCTCTCTTTCAGCTCTTCATAGGCCCAACTGGCTTGCCATTTCTCAGTGAAGCTACTTAGCTCCTGAGCACCTTCATCGCCCCCCTTAATGGCTTCAAAGACGCTTTCTGCAGCGACCATGCCAGATTTCATCGCCGTGTGCAGGCCCTTGATTTTGGCAAAATTCAGCGTGCCCGCATCGCAGCCAATCAACAGACCACCCGGGAACGTCATTTTCGGTAGGCAATTAAAACCGCCTTTGGTAATGGCGCGCGCGCCATAGGCAACCCGTTTGCCGCCTTCTAAATATTGGCTAAGCACCGGGTGATGCTTCATGCGCTGGAATTCATCAAAAGGTGACAGCCAGGGGTTCTTATAACCAAGATCCATAATGAGGCCAACGACGACCTGCTGATTTTCGGCGTGATAAAGGAACCAGCCGCCGTGAGTGTCTTTTTCAAGCGGCCAGCCCGAGCCGTGAAGCACAAGACCGGGTTCATGTTTGTCGGCGGGAACATCCCACAGTTCTTTCAAGCCAATTCCATAGTGCTGCGGATCACGACCAGCATCTAGTGAGAACTCTTTGATTAACCGTTTACCCAAGTGGCCGCGAGCGCCTTCGGCAAATAGCGTGTATTTCGCGCGCAACTCCATGCCTGGCATATGGCCATCTTTGGGCGTGCCATCTGCGCTAACACCCATATCACCAATGAGAATGCCACGTACTGCATCCTCTTCGATAATCACGTCCTGGGCAGCAAAGCCAGGGAATATTTCCACCCCAAGAGACTCGGCTTGCTCTGCCAACCAGCGGCATAGGTTGCCTGCGCTAATCACATAGCGGGTAAGCTCGCCGCCAGTGTTATGCATGCTTTTGGGTACTAGCGCATTAGGGATTTTTTGCGCTTTTTGAGCATCTTTTAAGAGATAAACATCGTCACGAACGGCAGGTGTGTTAAGCGGTGCACCGCGCTCTTCCCAATCAGGAAATAGCTCTGCCAGTGCGCGGGGCTCAAAGACAGCACCAGAAAGAATATGGGCGCCGACTTCGGAGCCTTTTTCGACGACACAAACCGTCAACTCTTGTTCCGCTTGATTTGCCTGTTGCATCAGGCGGCAAGCGGAAGCTAGACCAGAGGGGCCAGCCCCGACAATGACTACATCGAAGTCCATGACATCGCGTTCAACATTTTCCACCCGGCTTCTCCTTATTCTCATAAGAGCCATTATTTACCAAAGCTAGCCTGTCCAAACGTAAAATGAGCGTTATGAGAACTAGCTTATAAAAAGATGGCCTTAATTTTAAACGGTCGTTTGCTTCTGGTTATGCTCCATGATAGGCATAATACCCCTGTAAGGTCACCCCTACGATGGCAAAAGCACCATTTATCCATGAAGTTTACATCGCTGCTACGACCAAGGCCGTAGTTAATCAGTGTTGTCGCTAGTCACTAGGTTGTGGCAAATTGATAGGGTTTTTCATTTACAGACCTATCAAACGCTTGCATGAATTTTTTAAGGTGGCGTATTGAAATACACGTCGCCGCTATTTTTAGAAGCATCAGTTGGTACGATGCTGAGACAAGCTAACGGCTTCCATCACAAGCCAAGCGAGGAATCTATGAAAGTACTCGTCGCGGTTAAACGCGTCATCGACTATAACGTCAAAATCCGCGTGAAAGCGGACAACTCTGATGTTGATCTTACCAACGTCAAAATGGCGATGAACCCCTTCTGCGAAATTGCCGTAGAAGAAGCGGTGCGCCTCAAAGAGAAGGGTGTTGCGACAGAGGTCGTGGCCGTTACCGTTGGCCCTAAGGCGGCTCAAGAGCAGTTGCGCACCGCGCTAGCGCTTGGGGCAGACCGTGCTATTCATATTGAAACCGACGAGCGCGTTGAGTCGCTTGCGGTGGCTAAGTTGCTAGCTAAGGTTGTTGACGAAGAGCAGCCTGGCTTAGTGATTCTCGGTAAGCAGGCCATCGATACCGACAACAATCAAACGGGGCAAATGCTGGCCGCGCTGACCAATCTACCCCAGGGTACTTTTGCCTCTGAGGTTGCTGTTGACGGTGACAAGGTCAATGTCACTCGCGAAATCGATGGTGGTCTGCAAACCGTCGCGCTTTCTCTGCCCGCTATCGTTACCACCGATCTGCGTTTGAACGAGCCGCGTTATGCGAAGCTGCCCGACATCATGAAGGCCAAGAAGAAGCCGCTGGATAGCAAAACGCCTGCTGATTACGGGGTTGAAGTGGCTTCCAAGGTTGGTCTGCTCAAAGTGGAGTCCCCGGCAGAGCGCAAAGGTGGTGTTAAAGTCGCCTCGGTAGATGAATTGATCGACAAACTGAAAAACGAAGCCAAAGTGCTTTAATAGGAGCTGATCTCATGAGCATTCTGGTACTTGCCGACCTCCATGAAGGTCAGTTAGCGGGCGCAACCGCTCACGTAGTTGCTGCTGCCAAGGCGATTGGTGGTGACATCGACGTGCTGGTGGCCGGTGAAGGCGTCCAAGCGGCTGCGGATGCTGCCGCAAAGCTTGACGGTGTCAGTAAAGTTCGCGTTGCCGATAACGCCGTATACGCCCATCAGCTTGCCGAACCAATGGGCGCGCTATTGGTTGAATTGGCTGGCGACTATACCCACGTGTTGGCCGGCGCCTCTACCACTGGTAAAAACGTACTGCCGCGCTTGGCTGCCTTGAAAGATGTTAGCCAGCTGTCCGACGTGACTGGTGTTGAAAGTGCTGACACTTTCCTGCGCCCCATCTATGCGGGCAACGCCATCGCCACAGTAAAAAGCGACGACGCGCTGAAAGTGATGACCGTGCGTACCACCGCGTTTGATGCGGTCGAGAGCACGGGTAGCGCCTCTGTCGAAGCGGTAGACGTAGTGGTTGAAAATGGTCAGTCTAGCTTTGTTAAGCAAGAGCTGGCGCAATCCGACCGCCCTGAACTTGGTGGTGCTAAAGTCGTGGTGTCTGGTGGTCGTGGTATGGGCAACGGCGAAAACTTTAAGCTGCTTGACGGCATTGCTGACAAGCTGGGGGCTGCCATTGGTGCCTCCCGAGCGGCGGTAGATGCCGGTTTTGTGCCCAACGATATGCAAGTTGGTCAAACCGGCAAGATCGTAGCCCCTGAGCTATACATTGCCGTGGGTATTTCTGGTGCGATTCAGCACCTGGCGGGCATGAAAGACTCAAAAGTGATTGTAGCGATCAACAAAGACGAAGAAGCGCCGATCTTCCAAGTCGCTGATTACGGCTTGGTGGGGGATCTCTTCGAGGTTCTGCCGGAGCTTGAAAGTAAGCTATAAGCCACTGAATCTAAACTGGCTAAAAGCCGACTTCATCAGAAGTCGGCTTTTTTATTGACGATGAATTCGATAAACTGCCAATAGTTGACTAAGGTACTGGGGTATAAAACGTACCGGTTGCCAATAATCGCTACTCGCGGTAATTAATTATAGCCGTGATGGTTGAAAAAGGTGAGGTAAGACCACACCTAGCTAGGTGAACGTAACAAAAGCCACTTAAGGAGAAGTTAGCATGGCACATACACTTCCAGAATTACCGTACGCTTATGACGCGCTTGAGCCGCATATCGATGCGATGACGATGGAGATTCACCACTCTCGTCACCACAATACTTACGTCACTAGTTTGAATGCTGCGCTTGAAGGCACAGGCCTTGAAGACGTGCCGGTAGAAGAACTGGTTGCCAATCTTGATCGTGTACCGGAAGAGAAGCGTCAAGCCGTTATTAATCACGGCGGCGGCCATGCCAACCACTCTATGTTCTGGCAAATGATGTCACCTAATGGCGGTGGCCAGCCCCAGGGTGATGTGGCCAAGGCTATTGAAGCCGAGCTAGGCGGTCTGGACGCGTTCAAGGAAGCGTTCAAGGCAGCAGCGCTGGGTCGCTTTGGTAGCGGCTGGGCATGGCTCTCCGTAACACCTGAGAAAAAGCTGGTTGTTGAAAACACCCTGAACCAAGACAGCCCGCTAATGCATGGCAACACGCCGGTATTGGGTCTGGACGTTTGGGAGCATGCATACTACCTGAAGTTCCAAAACAAGCGTCCTGATTACGTAGCAGCCTTTTTTAACGTCGTTAATTGGGAAGATGTTGAGCGTCGTTATCAGGCGGCTATCGCCTAAGCTTACATCGATAAGTAGAGGTGCCAAGCGATATGACTTGGCACCTTGGAAAAAACCGCTTCCATTGGGGGCGGTTTTTTTTGTTTTTGGAGCAGATTGGTTGTTTCTGAAGCAGTGCTTATGGCGGCTCTCATGAGAGCTATTAAGAGCGTTCCTGGGACGGCGCGGGAGCTGTGTCGTAGGCAGCTATTGAGAGGTTTCTGGGTATGATATTGGGTACGAGCTGTCAATAACCTGTGGATTAAAAAATACCATATATGCTTGAATTGATTTTCTCATGGTCTATATATAGTATGCGTAGTGTCTTCCAGAGAGGGCGAGCACAAGATGTGCTCTACCCGAAAAACACCGCTATGAAAAGGAAAAAATAGCCATGGATATCCAAATTTATAGCAAGCCTGCGTGTGTTCAATGCACTGCTACCTACCGTGCGCTGGATAAGCAGGGCCTAGAATATACCGTTATCGATATCACTGCTGAAAGCGGTGCCCAGGAAGAAGTGGAAGCGCTGGGTTATCGCCAGTTACCTGTCGTGGTTGCAGGCGAGGATCATTGGTCTGGTTTTCGTCCTGACCGCATTCAAGCGCTAGCGTAAAACATCGCTATGCAAAACGCTGGTGTGGAAGCTGGGCGCAATCGTTCATTAGTTTATTTTTCCACTAAGTCAGGCAATACCCACCGTTTTATACAAAAGCTTGGCTTAAGCGCCCAGCGGCTGCCACTAAACCGTGAAGAACCAACGCCACGCGTAGAGCAGCCCTACATATTAGTGACACCTACCTATGGTGGCGGCTATGCCGAAGGGGCAGTGCCGGGGCAGGTGATTCGATTTCTAAATGATGAGCACAATCGCCACCTTCTACGGGGTGTTATTGCTGCTGGTAATACGAATTTTGGTGAGGCATACGGGTTGGCAGGGCGAATTATTGCTCAAAAGTGCCAGGTGCCGCTGCTTTATCGATTTGAACTGTTTGGCACTGACGACGATGTCGCCAAGGTCCGCAAAGGAGTAGAAGAGTTTTGGAAACGTCAAGCTCAGTCTCTAGCAACGTAGCTGCTAACAATGTCGCTACAACGAATTCGGCAGAAACAAAACGGCCGACTGCGGGGGTGTCCGAGGCGCGTACCCTGGATTACCATGCGCTGAACGCGATGTTGAATCTATACGGTGCCAATGGTGAATTGCAGCTCGATAAAGATCGCGAAGCCGCCCGCCAGTATTTCCTGCAGCACGTTAATCAAAACACCGTGTTCTTCCACTCGTTGGAAGAGAAGCTCGATTACCTAGTGGAAGAGCAGTACTACGAGGCAGAAATGCTGGCTCAGTACAGCTTTGCCTTTATTAAGGCGCTGTTTGAGCAGGCATACGCCTATAAATTCCGTTTCCCGAGTTTCTTAGGCGCTTTCAAGTATTACACCAGCTACACGCTGAAAACGTTCGACGGTAAGCGTTACCTTGAGCGCTATGAAGACCGTGTCTGCATGGTGGCGCTGACGCTGGCGCGTGGCGATGAAGCATTGGCCAAGTCGCTGGTTGATGAAATTATTAGCGGCCGTTTTCAGCCAGCTACGCCGACTTTCCTGAATTGCGGTAAACAGCAGCGCGGTGAGCTGGTTTCCTGCTTCCTACTGCGTATTGAAGACAACATGGAGTCGATTGGCCGTTCGATTAACTCCGCGTTGCAGCTCTCTAAGCGCGGCGGCGGTGTTGCCTTCTTGTTGACTAATATCCGCGAGTCCGGCGCACCTATTAAGCGTATCGAGAACCAGTCCTCGGGTATTATCCCGATTATGAAGCTGCTGGAAGACGCCTTCTCCTATGCTAATCAGTTAGGTGCGCGCCAGGGGGCTGGTGCGGTTTATTTAAATGCTCACCACCCGGATATCCTGAGCTTTCTCGACACTAAGCGTGAAAATGCCGATGAAAAAATTCGCATTAAAACGCTGTCGCTGGGCGTAACGATTCCAGACATTACCTTTGAGCTAGCCAAGCGCAACGACGATATGTACCTGTTCTCGCCCTACGATGTTGAGCGGGTTTATGGCGTACCGTTTGGAGATATCAGCGTAACCGAGAAGTACCATGAGATGGTCGCGGATGCGCGTATTCGTAAGCACAAAATCAATGCCCGTGCGTTCTTCCAAACCCTGGCCGAGCTGCAATTCGAATCGGGCTATCCGTACATCATGTTTGAAGATACGGTTAATCGTGCGAACCCGATTGCCGGTCGTATCAATATGAGCAACCTTTGCTCTGAAATTCTCCAGGTGAATACGCCCACCGAATACGATGACGATCTTGGCTATCGCCAGGTCGGTCAGGACATCTCCTGTAATCTTGGTTCGATGAACATCGCGAAGGTGATGGACTCAGGCGATATTGGTACCAGCGTTGAGATTGCCATTCGTGGTTTGACCGCGGTTTCTGAGATGAGCAACCTGCGCAGTGTACCTTCCATTGCTGAAGGTAACGCCAAGTCTCGCGCCATTGGTCTTGGGCAAATGAACCTGCACGGATTCCTGGCGCGCGAACACATTTATTACGGTTCGGAAGAGGGGCTGGACTTTACCAATCTCTACTTCTATTGCGTGGCATTCCATGCGATTCGTGCGTCTAACCGGCTGGCGATCGAGCACGGCGAAGCCTTTGCAGGGTTTGAGGACTCCACCTACGCATCGGGCGCTTTCTTTGATAAGTACACCGATCAAGCGTGGCTGCCGAAAACCGAGAAAGTGCGTCATTTGTTCGAGCGTAGCGGTATTGCACTACCTGCCCAGGAAGAGTGGCAGGCGCTAAAAGCATCGGTAATGGCGCACGGGCTGTATAACCGTAACCTGCAGGCGGTGCCGCCAACGGGTTCTATCTCATATATCAACCACTCCACCTCTAGTATTCACCCGGTGGCAGCGAAAATTGAGATCCGTAAAGAGGGCAAGCTGGGGCGTGTTTACTATCCGGCGCCATTCTTGAATGAGGCGAACTTCGATTATTTCCAGGATGCCTATGAAATTGGTCCTGAGAAGATCATCGATACCTATGCTGAAGCGTCTAAACACGTCGATCAGGGGCTGTCGTTAACGCTGTTCTTCCCTGATACCGCCACCACGCGGGATATCAACAAAGCGCAAATTTACGCGTGGCGTAAGGGTATCAAGACGCTTTACTACATCCGTTTACGCCAGAGCGCGCTTGAAGGTACGGAAGTAGAAGGCTGCGTCTCCTGCTCGCTGTAATCGTATATCGCTTTTATTAGATCATGTTGGTGAGAGAATTTTGATGACCACTATGCAACGCCTATCGCGGGTCGATGCGATCAACTGGAACCGCCTTCAGGACGATAAAGACCTGGAAGTGTGGAACCGCCTGACCAGCAATTTCTGGCTGCCGGAAAAAGTGCCGCTCTCCAACGATATTCAATCGTGGAACACCCTGACACAGCAGGAAAAACAGCTGACGATACGCGTGTTCACTGGCCTGACGCTGCTCGATACAATTCAGAGCAGCGTGGGCGCGCCAGTGTTGATGGAAGATGCACGCACACCCCATGAAGAGGCGGTTTACACCAATATCGCCTTTATGGAGTCGGTGCATGCACGCTCTTACAGCTCGATTTTCTCGACACTGTGCGCGACGCGGGATGTGGATGATGCGTTTCGCTGGAGTGAAGAAAACCCGACGCTGCAGGCGAAGTCTGAGTTGATTCTTGAGCGTTACCGCTCCGACGATCCGTTAATGCGTAAAGTGGCTAGCGTCTTCCTTGAGTCATTTCTGTTCTACTCGGGTTTCTACCTGCCGATGTACTGGTCGAGCCATGCCAAGCTGACCAACACGGCTGATCTGATTCGTTTGATCATTCGTGATGAGGCCGTGCACGGCTACTACATTGGCTACAAGTTCCAGCAAGCGCTGGCGGAAGCCACACCCGAGCGCCAGCAAGAAGTGAAAGACTATGCTTATGAGCTGCTGCTAGAGCTTTACGACAACGAAGTGCGCTACACCGAATCGCTCTATGATGAGGTGGGTTTAACGGAAGACGTGAAGAAATTCCTTCACTACAACGCCAACAAGGCACTGATGAATCTCGGGTTTGAACCGTTGTTCCCCAGCAGCGTCACCGACGTCGACCCAACGATTATGGCCGCGCTTTCGCCCAGTGCGGATGAAAACCACGACTTTTTCTCCGGCTCTGGTTCTTCCTACGTGATTGGTAAGGCTGTTGCCACCGAAGACGATGACTGGGCGTTTTAAGCTTATCGTCGGCGGCTTTTCAGCGCCGTTGATAGTTTAATGAGGCAAGGAAGGAGGGGCGGTGCTGGGCAATACCGAAAAGACGCACAACCTGCTGAAGATAGCAGCGGCAGTCGTGAGTGACCCTTCGGGGCGTTTGCTATTAGTACGCAAGCAAGGCACGCGCTTTTTTATGCAGCCAGGCGGTAAAATTGAGCCAGCAGAGGAGGCCATCGCGGCGCTGTGCCGTGAGTTGGAGGAAGAAGTTGGCTTACGTATAGCACGTGATCAGCTACTTCCTTTGGGCATGCAACGTGCTTTAGCAGCCAATGAGCCAGACACTGTGATTGAAGCGCAGTTGTTCAGTCTGGTGATTGATCAGCCTGTCCATGCAGGGTCGGAGATTGCTGAAGCGGTTTGGGTAACCCGCGAAGAAGCATTAAAGCTGCCATTGGCGCCGTTGACCAAGCAGCATGTTGTGGTTGCTGCTTAGAAGCGCTGTTCCTGTATTTTTACGGAATCTGTGTTTTTGCTGAACCTGTGTTTTTAAACCTATGTCTTTAAGCCCATGTCTTTAAACCCATGTCTTTACTGAAGGGCGCCACTTGGCGCCCTTTTTTATGGTGGAGTGACGGTCAGTAGCGAAACGCCATTGAATGCTAATGATAAATATTGTCATTTATTCTATTAGTGTTAGGCTATGCACTGCTTAAACGAAACGCAAATCGTTCATTATACCTAATGAGTTTCTAGTGCGCCGTTAATGACGACGTGCTAATCAGTAACGGAGACGTAACGTGCTGAAAAGGCCTTTCTTTGCCTTGCATGGAGGCTGGCTTGCCGGAGTGCTGGTCAGCGGTACGCTAATGGCAAGTGATGAGACAGTCGATCAAGCGGCCCAGGGTGTCGAGGCCCAACAAGCGCAGTCCGCACTTCAGCAGCAAATTGATCAGGCTGATGACGCTACGCGTTCAGCGATTGAAGAGCTGCGCCGCCTAGAGCGGGAAACGCGCCAGATGGAAGCATCCAATGCTGCCCTAAGTGGCCGCCTGGCCAGTGAAGCCAAGCGCCTGCAGCGCCTCGGTCAGGCGCTCGATACGTTAAGCGACACGCGTGCCGCGCTGCCTGCTGTTGAGCAGGATATGACAGAGCAGCTAATTAGTTGGATCGAATCTGACCTGCCGTTTCTGAAAGACGAGCGTCTAGCGCGTGTTCAGCCTACTGAACAGCAGGCTTCAGCAAGTGCGACGCGGATTGCCAGCTTGCTAGAAGCTTGGCGTGCCGAGTTGGCGTATGGCCGTGAAGTGGATAGCTGGCGTGGTCGTTTGCAATTAGCAGAAGGTAATCCGCGTGAAGTGGACTATTTGCGCATTGGCCGAATCGGCTTTTATTACCTAACCCCTGATGGTCGAGAAGGGGGTGTGTGGGATAAGGCGAGCGGTGAGTGGCAGGCGCTTGATGAAAGCGCTCGCCGCGAGGTGCGTAACGGTCTACGTATTGCTGACGATCAGCGCACGCCAGAGCTGCTGCGTTTACCGCTTTCTATTAGTGCTAATGACCACGCAGGGGGCCAGCAATGAGTCTGTTAACACGCCAGCGAGGCGCGCGCAGAAACATCATCTGTTTTGCATTACTGGCAAGCCTTTTGGGCGGCAGTATGGCAATGGCGCAAACTGACAGCGTTGGTTCGTTACGTGAAGCTCGCGAAGCCGCTGAGGCGCGTGACCAAGCGCGCTTGCAGTCGTTTCTTGATGATCAAGAAGCGTTGGATGAGGCACTAGCAGAGGCGCGGGCTGAACATCAAGCTGCAGAAGAACAGCAAGTCGCGTTAGCCGCGCAGCAACAGGAACAAGCGCAACAGGCTCAAGCGCTGGCTGCGCGCCAGGCAGAACAGGGCGAAGCACTCACTTCGCTGTTGGCGGATCTGTCACGGCACAGCGAAGAGGTGCGTAATGAGCTAGGTGGTGACAGCTGGTTAACGCTGGATGCTGATGCGTTACCACCGCGTCTTAATGAGATCGAGGTGCTGGAGCGTCAACAAATCGAAACTGTCGTGGACAGTTTAGCGATGCTAACGCTGAGTACTGGGCGTGCCGAGCGACTTGAATTACCGGTGGCCGATGCCAGTGGCGAGATTGAATCGAGAAATATCGTGCGCCTGGGTGATTTTGCAGCGTTTACTGATACCGCACTGCTCAGCAAAGGCCAGGATGATGGTGGACTGGCGGAAGTACCGCATACTCCGGCCGAAATCAGCGATGTGCTGGCGACCTATCATCAGGGTCAAAGCCGGGTATTTGCCATTGATCCTACCCAAGGTAGCGTGCTACAAGCTCTCGCTCAGCAGCCAAGCCTTTGGGAGCGATTCCAGCAGGGCGGTTATGTCGGTTATGTCGTGGTGGCGCTGGGTGGCTTTGGTCTCTTAGTGGCATTGGCACAGTACCTTTACCTAGTGGTCGTCAGTGCGCGGGTGCGCCGTCAGCGTAAGACGCTGGATCAGCCGAACGCTAATAACCCGCTGGGGCGCGTGCTCCAACGCTTCCAGGAATTGGATAAGCACCAAACACCGGAAGCACTGGAAGCAAGGTTAGATGAGTCAGTATTGGCTGAATTACCGCGCATTGAGCGTGGACAGCCGATTGTTAAGTTGCTGGCAGCGGTGGCACCGCTGCTGGGTCTGTTGGGCACAGTGACCGGCATGATTGTTACCTTTCAGGCGATTACCGTGTTTGGTACCGGCGACCCGCAGCTAATGGCGGGAGGTATTAGTCAGGCGCTGGTAACAACGGTGTTGGGTCTTGTAACAGCCGTGCCGCTACTGTTTGCTCAGACGGTCTTAGCGAGCCGCAGTCGCTTGATTACCCAGGCCATTGAAGGTGAAGCCAGTGCCACCTTAGCTGACCATCTTGAAGCGCAGTCGACGGCTAATGCGCAAGCGGTGACCTAATATGCCCACGTTACCTCTTTGGCTTGAGCCCGTTGAGCGGCTGCTTGATGCCGGTGGTGCCGTTTTAGTAGTGCTGGCATTCGTTGCTGTGCTGGTATTTGGGATGGCAATTGAGCGCTGGTGGTATTACCGCTTTAGTTGGCGGCGTGCCCGTCGCCAGCTGATCCGCCGCTGGGCGGCACGCAGTGACCACCGTAGCTGGAGTGCACGCACGCTACGCAATGTCTGGACAGAGGCACTGGTTGCTAAGCTACGCCGCCCGCTGCCATGGCTCAAACTGCTGGTAGCGCTATGTCCACTGCTAGGCCTGCTGGGTACTGTCACCGGTATGATTGCCGTTTTCGATAGCCTGTCTCTTAGTGATACCCATCAGGCGCGAGCCATGGCCGATGGGGTTGCCCGTGCCACGCTGCCCACGCTAACCGGCATGGCGATTGCTGTGGTGGGGTTGCTATTTATTAGTCGTTTAGAGCACGTGATTCGTCGTGAAGACCAGCGGTTACACGACCGCTTAGCCCGTGCCTTGGAGGAGAATGATGCGTAGACGCCGTTCCATAGACGCCACGGCTGATAGCAATGAAGTTAACCTAACGCCGATGCTGGACGTTGTCTTTATCATGCTGATCTTCTTTATTGTGACGACCAGTTTCATTAAAGAGAGTGGTGTTGAGATTGAACGCCCCGAAGCGGCAGCAGCAAGCCCGCGCCCCGATGCACAGGTGCTGATTGCTGTGACGCCGGAGGGAGCTGTTTGGGTCGATGGTAAACCAGTTGATGTGCATCGTATTGGCCCGCAGGTTGCTGATATGTTGAGTGATGATGGCTCCGTTGTTATCCAGGCCGACCGGGAATCCACGACGGGCTTGTTGATTGAAGTGATGGATCGCCTCAAGCAAGCGGGTGTTGATCAGATCGCCGTGGCAGCGAGTCGGAGTGCACCATGATTCGTCATGCCCTCTCAATACTTGGTGGCATTGTCTTAGCTGTTGGCTTGTTTTGGATGTTAGCGCTACTGGTGACGCCCCCAGAGCGCTCGCCGGAAACACCGATCATGTCAATGTCGATGACGATGGTAGAAGCGCCAGAAGTGGCGCCTGAGCAAGAGGCACCGCCGCCTGCGCCTTCCGAGGCGGCGCCAGCAACACCGCCGCCGATGCCGATGCCAGCGCCGGCACCTATCGCAGATAGTGCGATTGCGCTACCTGAGGTAGAGCTTCCCGAAGAGCCAGTGGAGCCGGTTGAGTTGGAGAGTGAGTTGCCAGAGCTGACTGAAATAACGCCCGAGCCGACCCCGCAGCCCGCGCCGAAGCCGTCTCCAAGACCGGCGCCGCAACCTGAGCCCGCACCACAGCCAGCAGAAACGGCCGCGCCTTCTCCCGCGCCTTCGACAGTGCAGCGTGCCGCCGCGCCAGCGGTAGAGCCAGCGCCATCGAATGAGCCTGTCAGTGTTGGGCAGGTTGCCCCAACAAGTCGCGTAGACCCTTCTTATCCACCGCGTGCTCAGCGGCGGGGCATGGAGGGCTTTGTTGAAGTGGAATTTGTTATTCGTCGGGATGGTAGTGTCGATAACGGCACGATCCGCGTGACGCGGGCACAGCCGAGGCGAGTGTTTGAAGGCGCGGCCCGCGAAGCGATTGCGCGCTGGCAGTTCGAACCCGGTCAGCAGCTTCGTCGCGCCACGCAGCGTATTGAATTCCAGTTGAGATAGCCCGTTGAGTTAGTCCGTTGGAATAGTCCGTGGAGTTAGTTCGTTGAGTTAGTCCGATGGGATGGTTTGTTGGAATGGTTTGTTGGAATGGTTCGTTGAGTCAGCCCATTGAAAATGCCAGTCGAGGAAAGAGTATGCAGCGTTGGGTGGGAATCGTCGTATTAAGCGCGCTAAGCGTCATGGCGCACGCGAACGAACCGCTGCCGGGTGATATTGTTCGCGATCTTAATGGCTTACAAAGCCAATTAGCTGAGCAGCCCAGCGGCGAGGCTGATAGCGATGTGCTCGAGCGTATTACGCGCCATGCGCGATCCCAGGCGGCGCGCCTCGCGGGTGGCAATCGTGCGGACCAGTGGGCAAGTGCACTTTATCATCAGCTCGCCGCGAGTGCGCTGGTGCGTCAAGGTGAGCACGTTGCGGCTGCTGATGAGCTGGCCAGTGCGCGACAGCGGCCTAGCGTGCCTAACAGTCAAATTCTGCGTTGGCTGCGTGATGAGGCGTCGCTACGTCGCGCCGCTAACCAGCGGCCCGAAGCTATCACGTTGTATGAACAGTGGCTAACTCAATCTCAAGGCAGTCCACACTACGATGAGTCAGCATGGCGACTGATTCGTTTATTAGTGGAAGTAGAGCGCTGGGATGATGCTGCTAAATGGCTGACTCCGTTACTACAAAAAGGTGGATTGACGGACACACAGCAGACACTAACCACGCTAGTGTTACGCAATGCGGAACAAAACGAGCAGGCTCTCGGTTGGCTGGTGGGGGATTTGAATGCCCAGAGCGATCCTGGTGCTTGGCGTCAGGCGGCAGGGCTTGCCCAGCAAGCAGGTCAGGCGGGTGTGGCGGCTGGCGTGTGGGAGATGGCATGGCAGCTGGGGAAGTTCACTACGCTCGAAGATCGCTTAACGTTAATTCGTCTGCATTTGGCGGGTGGCACGCCAGCCAGGGCTGGTGAGCACTTAGAAGCGGCTATTCAAGAAGGTGTGTTGGCGCGTGATGAGGAAACGTTACGGCTGCTGGCGGGGGCATGGCAGCAGGCTAGGCATGTTGATAAGGCGCTAAATGCTTGGAGGGCGCTTGCTGAAAGCACTCAACAAGCAGAAGACTGGCGGCAATATGGGCAGCTGGCTTACCGCTGGGGGCAAGATGATCAGGCCGAGGAGGCTCTTATCAGGGCGGCAAATCTTGGCGATGATCAGGCAGGACAGTGGTTGGCAAACTTTGAAGAGTGACGTGCAAAATCCTCAACAAACGCCCCTCGAATAACTTTAGGGGCGTACATGTGCTTGGCTTTTTTACTCAGTCAGTCGTCTGGGAAAGTGTCAACGCAAAATCGCTCCAGGTAGGAGCGTGATCAGAAGGTCGCTCCATGCCGCGCAATTCATAATCAATGCCTGCGCCGGTGACGCATTCGGCAAGCGGCTTAGATACCAGGATGTAGTCAATGCGCAGGCCGCGTTTTGGCTCGCGGTCAAAGCCCTTTGAGCGGTAGTCGAACCAGCTGAACCACTCGCTATTATCTGGGTGACACAGCCGATAGCTGTCGCTAAGGCCCCACGCTTTTATACCTTCAAGCCATTCTCGCTCGATAGGCTGAAAGCTGGCTTTGCCCTCACGCAACCAGCGTTTGCGGCTTGGTTCGCCAATGCCAATATCCTGATCTTCCGGGGATATGTTGAAATCCCCCATGATCGCCAGCTGCTCTTCAGGATGGTGCTGGTTGTGTAGCAGGTTTGCCAGCTGCTGATAGAAGCGCGCTTTATGCGGGAATTTAGTTGGGTGTTCAATGTTTTCACCCTGGGGGAAGTAGCCGTTCCAAACAGTGACTGTTTCGCCGTTATCGGCCAGTAACTGCACGCCAATCATCCGGCGTTGGGCGTCTTCCTCATCATCAGGAAAGCCATAAAATACCGCTTGGGGTTTTTGCCGACACATTAAGGCAACCCCGTAATGGCCTTTTTGACCGTAATAAAAAACGTGATAGCCCATGGCTTCAACGTCAGCCAGAGGAAACTCACTGTCGTGTACTTTGGTTTCCTGTAGGCCAATGACGTCTGGCTGCTGCGTATCAATCAGCGCTTGAAGCTGATGAAGTCGCGCCCGAATGCCATTGATATTAAACGAGACCAAACGCATTACGAACGATCTCCTGAAGGGGTGTCTCCTTCTTTATCAGGATGGATGGCAATATTCTGTCCGTCTTGCTGGCGTGCCAGTTTACGCACGGCTTGAAGCTTGCGTTGTTGCTGCTTTTTAGCCACAAAACGGCGTGAAGGAGCCACGGCATCAGGGTTGTCATGGCGCCATTTTTTGTAATCTTTGCGGCGACCAGTGCGGATAGTTACCTTATCCGCTAGCGAACGAGTTTTTTTCTTACGCGTCATGTCGCGCTCCTTGGGTTAATTGATGCCTCATTCTAACAGGCAAGCGCACTCCTTCGACAGCAGGACGCGCTCTTATCGCCAACCCCTGGTACAATGCGCACTTCGTGATGCCTAACATCCACAGCAATGGACAGATACACAGCCTATGAGCGAGCCGGAACAGACCACAGCATCGGCCCAGAACCGCAAGCCTAAACGCCGCCGTCGGAAGCCACGTCGTCGTCAATCAAACTGGGATCTTCGTCAGTTTCAGGTGCCCGCCGTTGCCGGCAAGTGGCGCTTTCATGACTTTGATCTGCCGCTGCCTTTGATGCGTGCCATTCATGCCCAGGGGTTTGAATACTGCACGCCTATTCAGTCAGAGGCGCTGCGACACACGCTGCTGGGTGGCGATATTGTCGGCAAGGCGCAGACAGGCACCGGGAAAACCGCCGCCTTTTTGATCTCGGTAATGGCTTATTTTCTGGAAGAGCCGACCCCCGATGGCCAAAAGCAGGGCGCACCCCGTGCGTTAATTATTGCGCCTACCCGGGAACTGGCACTGCAAATTGAAAAAGATGCTAAAGCGCTTGCTCGCTTCACGCAGCTCAATGTGGCCAGTGTTGTCGGCGGCATGGACTATCAAAAGCAGCGCGACAGTTTAGGTAAGAAGATCGATATTTTGGTGGCAACACCAGGCCGCTTGCTGGACTTCCATCAGAAGCGTGATATCGACCTCTCCGAAGTTGAAGTGTTGGTATTGGATGAAGCGGACCGTATGCTTTCCATGGGCTTTATTCCCGATGTGAAGCGCATCATCCGTTATACGCCTAAAAAAGAGCAGCGCCAGACGTTTCTGTTCTCGGCCACCTTTACCGATGATATCTTGAACCTAGCGAGTCAATGGACGCTCAATCCTGCCCATGTAGAGATTGAAGTTACCGTTGAGAATCAGGCCGATATCGATCAGCGCGTTTACTTAGTATCTGATGACGACAAGCAGCGGCTGTTGGTGAACCTGCTGACACAGGAGAGCTTCGAGCGCGTGATGGTGTTTGGTAATCGTCGTGATCTCGTGCGCAAGCTAGATGATTTACTGAAAAAAGCGGGTGTCAGTGTCGCTATGCTCTCAGGTGACGTGCCACAAAATCAGCGCATCAAAACGTTGGAAAGCTTCCGTGAGGGAGATATTCAAGTGCTGGTGGCAACTGATGTCGCAGGACGTGGTATTCATATTGAAGATGTCAGCCATGTGATCAACTACACGCTACCGGAAGATCCGGAAGATTACGTTCACCGTATTGGGCGTACCGGGCGTGCGGGTGCCAAAGGCGTCTCGATTAGTTTTGTTGGCGAAGAAGATGCATTCTCGCTACCAGAGATTGAGCGCTACATTAACGGTAAGTTGCCCTGCGAACATCCGCCGGAAGGCATGCTGTAACGCGCATGCTCGATAATGCGCTAAAAAGCGATATTCAAGACGCCTATCGTCGCGTGGTGGAAAAGCTTGAGCTGACACCACGCTATGGCCAGCGTCTGATGATCGCAGAAATCGCCCGTACGCTAGGTGGCATTGAGCAGGATAGCGAAGGCAAGCGCACAAACGATAATCATGTGTGTGTGCTGGAAGCGGGTACCGGAACCGGTAAAACCCTTGCCTACCTGATTGCCGCATTACCGATTGCTAAGGCGCAGGGAAAGCGACTGATTGTTTCCACCGCAACGGTGGCGTTGCAGGAGCAGGTGCTTAATCAGGACTTGCCTTCGCTTGCCACTCATAGCGGTATTGCTTTTCGTTACGCCTTGGCAAAAGGGCGCGGCAGGTACGTATGTGTTGCGCGCCTTGATCAGGCGTTGGAAGGCTCTGAGCCAAACCCGACGCTGTCGCTGTTTGAGCAGTCACTTCAATCCCACAGCAGTGACTTTTCCCTATTAGTTACGGATCTGGCCGAAGCCTACGGCAAAGGTGAATGGGCTGGTGATCGCGATACATGGTCGGCGTCGATTGACGACGGTCATTGGCGGCAGCTCACGGTAGATCATCGCCAGTGCACTGGGCGTCGCTGTGGCCATTTTGGTGCCTGCGCCTTTTTCCGTTCCCGGCGTGAGCTGGAAGACGCCGATATAATTGTGGCTAACCATGACTTGGTTCTTGCTGACCTAGCGCTAGGAGGTGGGGCGATTCTCCCTGATCCGGCCGACTGCATTTTTGTCTTTGATGAAGGCCACCATCTGCCGGATAAGGCGCTTTCCCACTTTGCCCATCGCTTTGCGGTGCATGGCTGTCTGCGTTGGTTAAAAACACTGAAAAGCAGTCTAACCGATCTGCATCAAGGGTTAGCAGTTCAGCCGACGATTGCGCGTTTGCTCGCCGGGCTACCTGAGCTGCTGCATAACTTAGAGCCTGCTTTGGGCGATGTGTTTAGCATGGGGCACCAGCTGGCGGGGCGGGAAAACGGCTTGTCGGATGAAGAAGCGAACCATCAGCTGCGTTTTGAAAAAGGCCAGGTGCCAGAAGCACTTCGCGAACAAGCACAGCAACTGCTAGTTATGTTTGCCACGCTGTCACGCAGCCTGGAGAGCATTAGCGATATTCTGCGCGAAAGCCTCGACCCTGATAAGCAAACAGGCTTGGATCGGGATCAGGCCGACACCTGGTTACCGCTGATTGCACTGCTGCATGGGCGCTCGCTTGACGCCCATTCACTGTGGCAAGCGTTCAGTGAACAGGATGCTGCCAATGCGCCGCCCAGTGCGCGTTGGATGACGCTTAGTCGTGTGGCGGGAGAGCCGGAAATTGAGTTTTCGGCAAGCCCCGTATCCGCGGCGCATACCCTCGCGAAACATTTGTGGGGGCGCTGCCATGGCGCGTTAGTAACGTCAGCAACACTAACCGCGCTGGGGCGGTTTGAGCGAATCCAAGAGCGCGCTGGGCTAGCAAACCGCTATCGCTATCAGGCGTTGCCGAGTCCCTTTGATTACGCCAATGCCATTCTGCGCGTACCTAAGGAGGCAACCGACCCCAGTGATCGTGATGCCCATGAAAGCGCCATCGTCAATTTCGTGGCTCAATTGGGAGACGACGAAGCTGCACTGGTGCTGTTTTCTTCCCGGGCGCAATTGCGAGCAGTGGAAAAAGCTTTGCCTGCGGCGGCTAAGGGGCGCGTGTTAGCGCAGGATGCGTTACCCAAGCACGAATTGCTTGAGCGGCATCGCGCGGCTGTCGATGATGGCAATGGGAGCATTATTTTTGGCTTGGCCAGCTTTGCTGAAGGTATCGACTTACCCGGCGACTATCTTACCCATGTGGTGATTACCCGGCTGCCATTTGCAGTGCCCGATGATCCGGTGGGAGCCACCCTTGCTGAGTGGATTGAGAGCCAGGGCGGTAACCCGTTTATGCGAATTAGTGTTCCAGATGCGTCAATCAAGCTAGTGCAGGCCTGCGGGCGGTTGATCCGTAAGGAGAGCGACCGTGGCGTTATCACGCTGCTGGACCGCCGGGTGATTACGCGTCGATATGGCCAAGCATTGCTAGATGCTCTGCCGCCATTCAAACGAGAAATCATCGCGTAATAAAAGATAGCCATAAAAACGCCCCGCTAAGGCGAATTACCTTGCGGGGCGCGGGGCTGGCTTTTTACTGTGCGATGCGCTGAGCGAGCACTGGCGCAAGCTTTTCGTTCATGCGGGTAAAGGTTTCAACCGTTGTGTCCCAATCGATGCAAGCATCAGTGATGGAGACACCATAGGTTAGCTGGCTAAGATCGGCCGGGACTTTCTGGTTGCCCCAGCCGATATTCGATTCAACCATCAAACCGATAATAGACCTGTTACCTTCGAGGATTTGGTTGGTGACGTTTTCGAGCACCAGCGGCTGTAGGCCAGCATCTTTATTAGAGTTGGCGTGAGAGCAATCGATCATAATGTTGGCTGAAAGATTGGCTTTTTTAAGCTCTTTTTCAGCCAGCGCAACGCTGACGCTATCGTAATTTGGCTTGCCATTACCACCGCGCAACACGACGTGGCCGTAAGCGTTACCCCGCGTGCGAATAATGGCAACTTGGCCTGCGTTGTTGATACCCAGGAAGTTATGCGGGCTGGCAACAGACTGCAGGGCATTAATAGCAACGTCGAGGCTGCCGTCGGTGCCGTTTTTGAAGCCGACTGGGCAGGAGAGCCCGGATGCCATTTCACGATGGGTTTGCGATTCTGTGGTGCGTGCGCCGATCGCAGACCAGCTAATGCAGTCTTGCATATACTGGGGGGAAATCGGGTCTAACGCCTCCGTTGCCAGTGGCAGGCCAAGTTCAGCCAGGTCGACAAGTAGCTTGCGCGCGATATGCAGGCCTTCATCAATTTCGAAAGAGTCGTTAAGATGAGGGTCGTTGATCAGCCCTTTCCAACCGACTGTGGTACGGGGCTTTTCGAAGTAGACGCGCATGACAATGTACAGGCTATCGCTCACTTGGTCTGCCAATTGACGCAGGCGGCGAGCATAGTCTAGTGCGGCATCGACATCATGGATGGAGCATGGGCCTACCACGACGAGAAGCCGGTGATCTTTACCATCGAGAATGTTTTGAATGGTATGGCGGCCCTCAATAACAGAGCGTTCCGCAGCTTCTGTGAGCGGAATAGCCTCTTTAAGAGCTTCGGGGGTGGTGAGAACATCCTGTGCAAGGACGTTAAGATTACTAACCTGCAGATCTGACATCGTGCTACCTGTGCGTGCGCTATGGACTAAAAGTGGCTCTACTATGGCGTGTCAGGCAGGTAAAAATCAATTGTTACGGAACTTGATCTAGACGAAAAGTGTCACGGTCAAGATTTTGTGGGGCTGCGGGCCACGTTGAGAGGAACGAGCGGGGGAGTGTGTGTAAGCGCTTGATGCTCCGTCAAGAACGCGTAACACTAAGTACCACTGATAATACTTTTTTACACTGAATGTGGTAGGCGAATCATTCATTATTATCTGTCATCATTAAGATTAACCAATGCCCAAGGGACACTATGCTGCTTGCTGTGAAGGCCCACATGAAAGGGCGAAGAGAAATAGCGCTCGGCGTGCGTCGCACGAGCGGAAGGGGGGTGTGAATGGGCACTCGTGAAACAGACCAGCAGTTGGTTGAACGTGCCCAAAAAGGTGACACACGCGCTTTCGATCTACTGGTCAAAAAATACCAGCACAAAATTATTGGATTGATCGGGCGTTATGTTCACGATCACTCTGAAGTACAGGACGTGGCGCAAGAAGCCTTTATCAAAGCGTATCGAGCGCTGGGGAAGTTTCGCTCGGAAAGTGCGTTTTACACATGGATGTATCGTATTGCGATTAACACTGCCAAAAATCATTTAGTGTCTCGTGGGCGTAGACCGCCCGGCAGTGATCTAGATATTGTCGATGCTGAAATAGTGGACCAGAGTGGACGATTGGCTGACGCTGAGTCACCCGAGGCATCGATTGCTCGCGATCAATTAGAGGCAGCCGTTTACGAAGCTATTGAAAATCTGCCAGACGATTTACGCACGGCGATCACGCTGCGTGAACTGGACGGTCTTGCGTATGAGGACATTGCTCAAGTGATGCAATGCCCCGTAGGCACCGTGCGTTCACGTATTTTTCGCGCCCGTGAGGCGGTTGATGAGCATATACGCCCACTAGTAACAACCGCGCGGAACAGTCGTGATGAGTAAGGAGCGGATGGCGGTAGAGTTGGGGCGCTAAATTCACATTTGATTACGTTTTTAGATTTTTTGTGAACTGTCTGGAAAGTGAAGCGTCATAGAACCTGACGATCTTAATTGGGTCGAGTAAGCGCCAAGTAGACGCTCAATGTTCAGTAGTTAAATAGTTTAATCTACTGATAATTAAACGTTTAGAGGTTGGCGATTTGAAACGAGGTCTTGGCCTGTGGAGTTGCTGCGGTGGTAAACACTTGGTAGCAGTGTCATCGCAGCGCTTCTAATAACACAGTGTGAGGGTGTGAAGTATGAGTCATAACACACGGGAGTCGCTTTCAGCATTGATGGATAGCGAGAGTGACGAGCTTGAATTGCGCCGAGTGTTGAAGTCATTGCCTGACGATTCTGATGCGGCGGAGACATGGCGGCGCTACCATTTAGCACGCAGCATGATGCAGCGTGAGAGAAATGTTGATGTGAGCGTTGATCTTTCTGCTGGCATTATGGATCGATTGCGCAATGAACCTGCTCCAGCCCTTGAGAACGACGCTGTAGCTACTCCCGTTCGTTCAGGTGGGCTTTCCTTTGCTCGTGGCGCCGGGGTGGCGGCTGCCGTTTCACTGATGGTTATTACCGGGGTGCAGTTCTTTAACAATGGCAGCACAACCTCTGGTGGCACGCAGAGTGCTGGCGGTAGCATTGCTGCCCAGTCTGGCAGTAGTGTGCAGGTTCAGCCTGTTACCCTCGCGGCTTCTCAGCCCGCTTCTATGACGCCAGCAGAAATGCCGATGTTTGAGCAGACGCCATTTCGTGTGAATGGTCAATTCGGACAGGGTGGCCTTATGAATGTCAGCGAGGCTGGGTTCTCAACACTCCATGCGCCCCAAGGAGATATGGCCCAGCAAACACTCGCTATTGATGCAGATCAGATCCGCCTGCTTAAGACCTACCTTGAGCAGCACGCACAAGGTGCTGCCGGTGGAAGTGGCGATAGCTGGATGCCATTAATGCGCTCTTCTTCAGTAACCGAGCCTTTAGGGCAACGTTAATCTTAGGGGCGTTGGCCGGCTTTTTTAACCAAGTGAGGGCCCGCGTGGCTGGAAATGTGATAGGTAAATATCTTTACGGGAGAGGTAAGTTAGCAGTTGGTCTGTGCCTATTGAGCACCAGTTTGCTGCCTCTCCAGCTGAAAGCTGATAGCTATCCATCGCTTTCCTGCGCAGATGCACCCAGTCAAGCTTCTGTCACTACTGCTCATGAGTGGTTAGTGTCTAGCGTTTATGCTGGACACTGCTTCGAGTTTCAAGCGCGTGCGGTTTCCATTGATACGATAGGAGTGAGAACGCTAGCGCTTTCCCATCGCGTTCGAAATGGCGTTCGGCAACAAGTTGTGCAGCACCTGGATGGTCCGTCCGTTAGCGTCGAACGCCGCTCCATCGCTGGGCATTTAGCTTGGTTTCCACCTGACGAGTCCGACTCAGCGTCCGCAGCAGACGCATGGGCGGAGCATGTTGCCGAGTACTATGACATTACGCTTCAGGATAAAACACGTGTAGCCGAGCGTGATGCCGTAGAGCTTCAATTTTCACCTATTGATAGCCAGCGATATCACCACACTTGGTGGATCGATCAAGCGACTGGACTACTGCTTAAGCATGTACTTAGCGATGCTCAAGGCCGTGTTCTTGAAACCTTCCAAATTACCCAGCTTCGCTCTCCTACCGCCTATAGGGGGGAAGTGCCCGGTCCTACTGACGAGAGAATGCTTGATCAGCCTTGGCAAGTAACTTGGCTTCCCGACGGGTTTGTCGAGCAACCGTTGGAGCCGGGGCAGCAGAGCGGCCAGCGCGTGTATAGCGACGGGTTAGTGGCTGTGAGCGTGTTTGTGTCGCCCGTTCGACAGTCAGCGTTGAAGGAAGGTCTTCAGCGAGTCGGTGTATCGAACGCTGCTGTGTCGCTGGTTGATGTTGGAGACCAGAGCTGGCAATTAGTCGGCATCGGCGAACTGCCTGCTGAATTGGTGCAGCGGATTGTTCAGTCAGTGGAATTTGAATAACTAGGCACATCGTTGTGAACACTACAGATTGCAATGCTATCGTACGTTCAGGCACCGTCATTGCTCACTCTGGAGCAGGGTTAGTGGTCGATGCGTCAAGCAGTGTCGCCTGCCAGCAGTGTGCTGAAGGACGTGGGTGTGGCGTAGGGTTGTTAGCTCGCCGTCGGCCACGCACTGTCATTGATCCAGGCGTTTTACCCTCGCAATATTCAAACCTTTATCCAATAGGTAGCTTGGTTTCGTTCACCGTCCCTAAAAGTGATGTTAATACTCTGGCGCTGCTCGTTTATGCGCTGCCTCTTGTATTGGCCATCATCATTACGGGTACGGCGTCAGGAGTAGGTGCGCGTGATTGGGTTTGTGCATTGTTGTTTTTTAGTACGTTAATTAGCTCTGTCACTATCCTGAAATATCTACTGCGCGGACGAATGGAACGCTTCCGTCCGCGACTGGTCAGTTAATACTCCTGTAACTCGCTGAGAGTTGCACTCCCTTGTGTTTAGTACGTGGTTAGTACTTTTGCTTGATTAGGAGCTGTTGCATGAAGCGCTTGGTTTTTCCTTCCGCATTTTGGCTGTGCTTTATAATGCTTTTGGTCGTTGGGCAAAATGCCCACGCCCAGAACTTGCCAGACTTTACCAAGTTGGTAGAAGACGCTGCCCCTGGTGTAGTTAATATCTCTACTAGCAGGACGATTCAGCGTAGCTCTGGACCCTCTATTCAAGGGTTCGGTGGCCAGGATATCCCCGAAATATTCCGTCACTTTTTTGGCGATAGTTTTCCTACGCCTCCCCCTAGCCGAGGACCAAACCGCAGTGAAGAGCGTCAGTCGCTAGGTTCTGGCTTCGTCATTAGTGCGGATGGTTACGTGCTGACGAACGCTCATGTGGTCCAAGATGCTGATGAAATTCTGGTGCGATTAAACGATCGTCGAGAACTAACCGCAGAGCTAGTGGGTAGCGATACGCAAACAGATGTTGCGCTTCTGAAGGTTGATGCTAACAACTTGCCGGTGCTTGATTTGGGCGATTCTGATGAATTAAAAGTCGGTGAGTGGGTGGCTGCCATAGGCTCACCTTTTGGTTTTGACCATTCTGTATCTGCCGGCATTGTGAGTGCTATTAACCGCACGTTGCCCCGTGATGTTTATGTACCCTTTATCCAAACCGACGTTGCCATTAATCCAGGTAATTCCGGTGGCCCGTTATTTAACCTTGAGGGTGAAGTTGTTGGTATTAACTCACAAATACTGACGCGTAGCGGTGGCTTCATGGGCCTCTCGTTTGCTATTCCCATTAATGTCGCCATGGATGTGGCTGATCAGCTACGTGAAGACGGGCATGTGAACCGTGGTTGGCTGGGTGTAATGATTCAGCCTGTGTCTCGTGATCTAGCTGAGTCGTTTGGCATGGAAGAAGCAATTGGTGCGCTGATTGCTGACCTTGACCCGGAGGGACCCGCGGCGCAAGGTGGCCTGCAAGCGGGGGACGTTATTATTGCAGTTAACGGTGAAGAGGTGGACCGTTCTAGCACTTTGCCGCGTTTGATTGGTCGTGTTGCGCCTGGCAGCGATGTAGATTTAACACTGATGCGCGATGGCGAAGAGGTAACCGAAACGCTTGAGTTGGGCAGCTGGCCCGATTCAGACATTGCTCATAGCGATTCGGGCAGTAATAACCAGGTTCGTTTAGGGGTAGCCGTGGTCGAAATTGACGAGGCAACTCGTGAGCGCCTGAATATTGGTGGTGGCGTAGAAGTGCGTCAGGTCGACCCCGACAGTGTTGCCTCTCAAGCGGGGCTGCGTGTGGGTGATATATTAGTCAGCATTGACCATCGCAGTGTTTCTTCGGCGGATGAGCTGTTGAGAATAGTTGAAGAGCTGCCAAATGATCGTGCAATTCCACTACGCTTGTATCGAGATGGACGCTCGCTATTTGTGGCATTACGTCTAGAGTAACCCACTGATTGTCTCTCCAGTCCGGCGGTTCTCGCCGGACTGCTGTTCCTATCCCGCGCATATCGCTACAATAGCGCTTATCTTTTTGACGAACATTGGCAAAGTAGTCGTGCGGCAACCTTTATTGCCAGCGAACATGGGCTCTATAAAGCCAGCTACACCTTGCATACCTATAAGGCAGAACACACTCGATGTCTCAAGATGTTTCCAGCGGAAAGCTCAAGCACATACGCAACTTCTCCATCATCGCGCATATCGATCATGGTAAATCGACGCTATCAGATCGTTTAATTCAGACCTGCGGTGGTTTGACCGAGCGAGAGCTTAAGGAGCAAGTGCTCGACTCCATGGATATTGAGCGCGAGCGTGGTATTACTATCAAGGCGCAGTCCGTTACGCTTGACTATACCGCCGCAGACGGTGAAGTCTATCAGCTCAACTTCATTGACACGCCTGGGCACGTGGACTTCTCTTACGAGGTGTCGCGTTCTCTTTATGCCTGTGAAGGGGCGCTGTTGGTGGTAGACGCCGCACAAGGCGTGGAGGCTCAATCGGTCGCCAACTGCTACACCGCGATTGAACAAGGCTTGGAAGTACTCCCAGTACTTAACAAGATTGATTTGCCCCAGGCTGACCCTGATCGTGTTGCACAGGAAGTTGAAGAAATTATCGGTTTGGATGCCACCGATGCTTGCCAAGTGTCGGCTAAAAGCGGTATCGGCATCGATGCTTTGCTAGAGCGATTAGTACGCGATATTCCGCCTCCTAAGGGTGACCCAGAAGCCCCCTTACAAGCACTTATTATTGACTCTTGGTTTGATAACTATCTTGGAGTTGTCTCGCTAGTGCGCTTGTTCGATGGAACTCTGCGTAAAGGCGACAAAATCCGCATCAAGTCCACCGGGCGTGATTGGGGAGCCTCCGAGGTAGGAATCTTTACACCGCTACGTAAAGAAACCAATATTCTGCGTGCTGGCGAAGTAGGTTTTATTGTCGCTGGCATTAAAGAGATCCATGGAGCTCCGGTGGGCGATACGATCACCCACACCAAGACCCCTGATGTTCCCCGCTTGCCTGGTTTCCAAAAAGTGAAACCGCAGGTATATGCAGGTATGTTCCCGGTTAGTGCCGATGACTATGAAGACTTTCGGGACGCACTTGAGAAGCTTGCCCTCAATGATGCTTCGCTTGAATATGAGCCGGAGAACTCGGATGCATTGGGCTTTGGTTTCCGCGTCGGTTTCCTGGGTACGCTGCACATGGAGATCATTCAAGAACGCTTAGAGCGTGAATATGATCTTGATCTACTGACCACCGCGCCGACAGTGGTATATGAGCTCGCCATGAAAAACGGCGATATTCAATACGTATCGAACCCCTCGAAATTGCCGGATATGGCAGACGTTGATGAGATGCGTGAACCCATCGTGCGTGCCAGCATTCTGGTCCCTCAGGAGTATGTTGGTAACGTGATTGCCGAGTGCGAACAGCGCCGCGGTACGCAATTAGATATGCAGTTCCTGGGTAATCAGATCCAGTTAACCTACGAGCTGCCGATGTCAGAAGTAGTCATGGACTTCTTTGATCGTCTGAAGTCTATTTCTCGTGGTTATGCATCACTAGAGTACAACTTCGAACGTTTTGAAGCGGCTAAATTGGTTCGCCTGGACGTACTGATCAACGGCGATAAAGTTGATGCGCTAGCCGTCATTATCCACCGAGATCATGCCCATAGCCGGGGTCGCCTGCTAGTGGAAAAAATGAAAGAGCTGATTCCACGGCAAATGTTTGATGTGGCTATTCAAGCAGCGATTGGTGGCCAGGTTGTCGCACGCTCAACAGTCAAAGCGCTGCGTAAAAACGTGACGGCCAAATGTTACGGCGGCGATGTAAGCCGTAAGAAAAAGCTCTTGGAAAAACAGAAGGCCGGTAAGAAACGGATGAAACAGGTGGGGCGTGTTGAAATTCCCCAGGATGCCTTCCTTGCTGTGCTCAAGGTAAACGACTAGGGATACTTACCCCACATGGATTTTTCATTATTACTGGTGATCGCCGTTGCACTTTCCGGAGCAGTCTATTTGCTGGATGTGCTGTGGCTAAGACCTAAGCGACGTGAGCGATTAGCCACTGCTGAAGCAGCTACCACGCAAGGCCTGGATGAAACTACCCGCGAGACACTGCTAAAAGAGCCATGGCCGGTTGACTACTCCCGCTCATTTTTCCCGGTTCTGCTGGTAGTGCTGGTTGTTCGTAGTTTTATTATTGAGCCGTTTCAAATTCCATCTGGATCAATGAAGCCAACGCTTGAAGTGGGTGACTTTATCTTGGTGAATAAGTTTGCCTACGGTCTGCGATTACCGGTGCTTCACAACCGTTTTTTAGAAGTTGATGACCCAGAGCGCGGGGATGTGATGGTGTTCCGCTTTCCAGAGGAGCCTTCGGTTAACTTTATTAAGCGTGTGGTTGGTTTGCCGGGTGATCGTATTCGCTATGAGGGAAAGCAGCTGTATGTTAACGGCGAGCCAGTTGTTAAAGCATTGGTTGAAGAAGGCCCCGAGCTTTCGCCACAGCAGCTATTATTGGAAGAGCAATTAGGTAGCGTTAGCCACTATATATATAATAATCCCCGTGATCCTGGGCCCCAGATGCGAGAAGTGGTTGTCCCCGATGGACACTATTTCACGATGGGTGATAACCGTGACCACTCCAACGATAGCCGTTATTGGGGCTTTGTTCCTGAAGAGAATATAGTGGGAAGAGCGTTTGCCGTTTGGATGCATTGGGACGGTGGCTTGCCTAGCTTTACCAGCGTGCGGCGTATTGAATGAAAAATAGTTTAGAAATTGTTAATGCGATCATATTAGTTAACGTCAACGACGTAGGAGCACTGTGAGTAATTCCTTAACCGCTTTTTGCCGACGAATCGGCCATACCTTCGGTGACCCGACGCTGATGGAACTGGCCATGACCCATCGTAGCTACGGTGGTCGTAACAATGAGCGCCTGGAATTTCTGGGTGACTCTATCGTCAATTTTGTAATCGCTGAGGCGCTTTTTCAACGTTTCCCTCAGGCCCGAGAAGGGCAGTTATCGCGCCTTAGGGCGCGTTTGGTAAAAGGCCAAACATTGGCTGAGTTGGCTCGAGAAATGGAGTTCGGCGAATGTTTACGGCTTGGCTCAGGAGAGATGAAGAGTGGCGGGCATCGCCGCGAATCCATTTTGGCTGACGCGGTAGAAGCAGTGATTGGCGCTATTTATTTAGATGCAGGCATGGATGTCGTTCGTCAACGTGTACTGGCATGGTACGCCGAGCGGCTTGAAAATATTTCGCTGCAAGATACCCAGAAAGATCCCAAAACACGTTTGCAAGAATTTTTGCAATCGCGTCAGGCAGCGTTGCCACGCTATGAAGTAGTCTCTGTAAAGGGGGAGGCGCATGCCCAGACCTTTACCGTGGAGTGCTACATTGATCTGCTAACCGAGCATACCACTGGTAAGGGGCCCAGCCGCCGCCATGCTGAGCAACAGGCAGCTGAAGAAGCGCTTTTCCACCTTGAAAAAACACCTGGAGACAAGTCATGAGTCAAACCTGCGGCTTCGTGGCCATCGTTGGACGGCCCAACGTAGGCAAATCAACCCTCATGAACCGTATTCTAGGGCAAAAGATCTCTATTACTTCGCGTCGCCCTCAAACCACGCGGCACCAGGTAATGGGCATTAAGACGGTCGACGAGACGCAGTTCATCTATGTTGATACGCCTGGCATGCACATCATGTCAAAAGATCGTAATAAAGCGATCAACCGCTTTATGAATCAAGCGGCAACACAGGCGCTACGAGACGTCGACTGTGTGGTGTTTATTATTGACCGCACCCGTTGGACGGATGAAGACCAAGCGGTGCTAAAACGGCTTGAGCACGTGAAAGCACCGGTGATTCTAGCAGTCAACAAGGTAGATCGCTTAAACGATAAAGGTGACTTGCTACCCTGGTTAGCTGAAGTGGGTGCACGTCGGGAATTTGCTGCGGTTGTGCCTATTTCTGCCAAGCATGGCACCCAAGTTGATACCCTCGAACAGGAAGTTGCCAAATACTTGCCCGAGAGCGTTCACTTTTTCCCGGGAGATCAAATCACTGACAAGAGCTTGCGCTTCATGGCGGCTGAGCTGGTGCGTGAAAAAGTCATGCGTCAGCTGGGTGATGAGCTGCCGTATCAAATGACCGTGGAAATCGAAGAGTTCCGTGAAACCGAGCGTGTGACCCATATCAGTGCGCTAATTCTTGTCGAGCGTCAGGGGCAAAAGGTAATCCTGATTGGTGAGAATGGTGAGCGTATTAAAAGCATTGGTCGTGAGGCACGCCTAGATATGGAGCGAGCCTTGGGTAACAAGGTAATGCTCAATCTATGGGTGAAAGTGAAGCGCGGCTGGTCGGATGATGAGCGGGCATTAAAGAGCTTAGGTTACGATCTCGATTGAGTACATCCATGTCGGCAGAGCCAGCGTTTTTACTGCATCGCAGGCCTTACCGTGAAACCAGTGCGCTGGTGGATTTGTTAACCCTTAACCATGGCCGTATCCGCGCCGTTGCCCATGGTGGGCAGCGGCCAGGCTCTAAGTCGCGTCAACGGCTGCAGCCCTTTACCCCTTTGTTTGTGTCGTGGCGCGGCGAACGTGAACTAAAGCGGTTAGTGCTAATGGAGTCGCGCGGCCAGACGGCATTGCTAGCCGGAGAAGGGTTGCTCTGCGGTTTATATGCCAATGAAATAGCCACGCGCCTACTGCCTTTGGAGCTTGCAGCGCCAGAGGTTTTTGCATTTTATAGCGCGCTATTAGACGCCTTGCCAATACCGGCGGACCGCGCCTTGGCACTGCGACGTTTTGAGTGGGCGCTGCTGGAAACGCTAGAAGCAACGCCGCGTTTTTGTACCTACGATGGCGCGGCACTCGATCCCCAAGCGCGCTATCGGTTTGATGCGGCAAGTCGTGCTTTTGTGCCTGCCGAGCAAGGCATAGAAGGTCGGACGCTGCGCTATATTGATCAAGGCGATTGGCAACCCGCAGGGTTAGCAAGTGCTTTAAAAGCACTGATGCGGGCAGCACTTGCACCTCATTTGGGCGCGACGGCGTTACGCTCGCGAGAACTAATGCTCGATTTGGCCCGCCGCCGACAGCGCTAGGCGGGTATTTTGATACCACTTATTGGAGACACGTGATGCATCCTCCGCGGATTTTATTAGGCGTCAACATCGATCACATTGCGACGCTGCGTCAAGCGCGTGGTACTCGTTATCCTGATCCAGTTCAAGCGGCGCTGTTAGCCGAAGAGGCGGGCGCTGACGGCATCACGGTTCACTTGCGTGAAGATCGTCGCCATATTCAGCCAAGGGACGTTCGCCTGTTAGCAGAAGTGCTCAATACACGCATGAATTTAGAGATGGCTGTTACTGAAGAGATGCTAGCGCTGGCTGAGGAAGTACGCCCGGCGCACGTGTGTTTAGTGCCAGAAAAGCGTGAAGAGCTAACCACCGAAGGTGGCTTGGACGTTGTGGGTGGTTTTGATCTTATTGCCCAGGCCTGCCAGCGTTTACGCGCAGCCGGTTGCGACGTGTCTTTGTTCATAGACCCTGATAGCGCGCAAATTGATGCTGCCCTTCGTGCTGGGGCGCCAACGATTGAGCTGCATACAGGTGCCTATGCAGAAGCAAAACCTGGCAGTGAGGCTGCTATTGCTGAGTATGAGCGTCTAAGTGCAGCGGCCATTCACGCTGTTTCTGCTGGCTTAGTGGTTAATGCTGGGCATGGCTTGCATTACCATAACGTTGAGGCGATTGCTGCTCTGCCGGGCGTTAATGAGCTCAATATTGGTCATGCCATTATTGCTCGTGCACTGTTTGTCGGGCTGAAAGACGCTATTCAAGAAATGAAACGCTTGATCATTGCTGGCCAGGAAGCTGGCTTAATGGCGGCATTAGATGCTCATGAACATGAGCACGAGGATGAACACACGCATAGCGGTTGTTGTAGCCACTAAGATGATTGTTGGGATTGGGTCAGATATCGCCCGTGTCGAACGCTTTGCGAAGGCCGTAAAGCGTCATGGGCCACGCTTTGCCCAGCGCATTTTAGGCCCTGAAGAGCAGGTTGTATGGCAAGCAAAAGGTCAGCCCACTAGTTATTTGGCAAAGCGTTTTGCAGCGAAAGAAGCGTATGTCAAAGCACTCGGGCTTGGCTTGAGAAGCGGTATGCAATGGGGCGATATTCAAATCCTCAATGATTCGCTGGGTAAGCCAAGCCTGCAGCTCAGCGGTGAGGCGCTTCGTCTGTTTCAAGCTAGCGGCGCCTCGGCGACTCATATAACGCTCAGTGATGAAGCGGACTACGCCATAGCATTTGTGGTACTTGAGCGCTAGTGCTTGACGTTAGTACTTGAGCGCTAACGGGCTAGCGCTGATTTAACGTGCTCCGCTGCTCCCTGAGGCGCTTGATAGCGGTGTACAGCTTATCAAGTAAATTCTCAGCCTGTTCCAAGCCCCCAGTGCGTAGACGTGTCTCCAGGGTTTCTACTGTTAACGCGAGCTCAGGTGCTCCGCAATAGCGGCTGGCACCATTGAGCGCATGAACATGATCGAGCAACACCGTTAGGTTGTTCTCTTCGACAGCGCTGCGAATTTGCTGTTCGCATTCACTCAGGCTATCGATCAGGCGCTTTAGCTGCTGTTTGGCGAACTCGGGGTTGCCGCCTGCAAGGCGCGTGCCGAGTTCAAGATCAATGACGGATAACGAGGTGGGGGTATACCCAATAGCCGGGGTATATCCAAGATCAGGGGCTTTTGGGGACGCCTGTAGAAGCGGGCTGGTTGGCAGTGTAATGCCCAAGAAGCGTTGAAACTGCTGATGCAGCTGAGTTTCATTGATCGGTTTCACCAAGACGTCATCTAAACCCTCCGCGAGCCACTGCTGACGTTCATCGCTAAGCACGTGTGCAGTTACGGCAATAATTGGGCAGCGCGCCCAGCTATTATTAATGCGCCGTAACGCCTGAGTGGTTTGAGCACCGTCCATATCAGGCATACGAATATCCATGAGAACCATGTCTGCTTTGTTCTGACGCGCGTAATCCAATGCTTCCTGGCCGCTGGCCGCTAATACAATGTTGATGTGCTCATTTTCGAGCATGGCTTTTAATAGTTCACGGTTGGGCGCATTATCGTCAACGATCAGCACCGTGAATGTTGACGACGGAAGTGCTTTAACCGTTTGTGCGTTGGCGGAAATAGTGGCAGTAGCCGGTTCCAATAGTTGTTTGAACGTGGCAACCAATTGAGTTCTGGTAAATGGTTTGCACAGTATCTCCCCCCCATTAGGGAGCTCCCAGTGAGGCAATTCAAAGCTAGTGGCACTTGCAAGAATGAGCGTTGGGCAGGGCGCTTGAGCAATAATCGACTGCCAATACGTCTTTCGTTCACCGCTGAAGTCATCATTATCTAGGCTCAGCAGGAGCAGTTGTTCGTCGCCAGATTCAATGAAAGAGACGGCGGTTGCGCCCCAACGCTCGATTAAATGTTCCAATACATTGCGAGTGGGTAGGTGGGGCTCATGTAAACGAATAATTGAACCGTCGAGTGAGAGTTCCGGCGGCCGTTCCTTGCTCATGTCGGCAAGTAGCGGCAACGTAAATGAGAAGGTTGCCCCTTCTCCTAGCTCGCTATCAACTGTAATCTCGCCCCCCATGCGTTGAACTAATTGTCTGCAAATCGTCAGCCCTAAACCACTACCGCCAAATTGCCTAGAGTGACTAGGATCTGCCTGGGAAAAGGCACTAAATAGCTGCTTTTGTTGTTGTTCGCTCAAGCCAATGCCTGTGTCACTAACGCTAATACGCAACACAACATGCTGGCCCTCCTGACTGTCCAGCATGACACGAATGATAACTTCTCCTTTCTGGGTAAACTTCAGAGCATTGCTGGTTAAATTATTGAGGACTTGATGGATGCGTAGCGGGTCGCCGCACAGCGCTGATGGTGCGTCTTCATAAACCATCGCCACTAAATGCAGTCGTTTGCGTTGAGCTTCAGGCGCATGGAGTCCGACAACTTCATCCATTAGCGACACCAAGTCGATATCGACTTCTTCTAATGTTAGCCGGTCGGCTTCTAGTTTCGAGAAATCCAACACATCGTTGACTAGCATCAACAGGTTATCGCAAGCACGGTGGACATGCTCCAGCCATTCTTTCTGCCGAGTGTCGAGAGATGAGCGGCCTAATAAGCGGCAAAAACCGATGATACCATTTAAAGGGGTGCGGATCTCGTGGCTCATATTGGCGAGAAATTCGGACTTCACTGCATTCGCGCGTAGCGCGCTTCGATGAGCAAGATCGAGTTTGATATTTTGCTCTTCAATTGTCTCCATGGACTCTTGTAATTCGCTGGTCGCTTGCTCGATTTGGCTTTGCATATCATGCTGATCTTGCCGAAAATGTTCCGCTAACCCATTGATATGTTCTGCCAGCTGGAGAAACTCGGTAGGGCGAGCAGCCGTCATATAAGGCCGGTAGTCTCCTCGGGATAGGCGGTAAAGCGCTTGGTTAGCTTCTTCAATTGGACGCGTAGCGTAGCGGCTAATCGCAAATGCGACCAAAAAAAGCAGCAGCCCCAGTAGCATGCCGCCTAAGCTAAGACTGGCAATGAGCTTATAGCGCTCCAGTTTGAGCGTGCGTATGTCCATTTCGGCTTCAAGCCAGCCAGTATTCACAAGATCAAATGGTTGGCTGTAAGACGTGGTTAAAGGCACCTGTAAACGCCAAATAGCTTCATCCTTGGTGAGTGACGTGGCATTGGGGATATTTAGGCGAGGTGGGGGAGGTATCGAATGCCCCAGTACCAATAAGCGGCTCCCTTGTTCGTCAAAAAGCGTCACCGCGCGTAGCCCTTTGTGCTCCAGAAGCTGTCTGGCAATGGCTTCCAAACGAGGCAAGTCGCCATCTACCATAGCGTTACCCAGGCTTGGTGCCAGTAATTCACCAGCGCTAACTAAGCGCTCTTCTAGCATGTCACGGCCGGTGGTATCGCTTTGCACCACCAGCAATATTGCCATGACGGCATAGACAAGAAGCGGAAGCCCGAGTAACGCAAAGAGTAAGCGCGTATTTAAAGACATGAGAGAAGCTCGTTGATTCAATAAGGTTGCCTGTCAAGCTAACGGCAGCACCGATATAATGCAGCATAATGGTGATGATAAGGAATGTACGATGAATTATCCGACACTCGAAGATGTGGTTGGTAATACGCCACTGGTTCGTTTAAAGCGCATAACGGCGGGGCGTAATAACACGCTTCTAGCCAAGCTAGAAGGCAATAACCCTGCTGGTTCGGTGAAAGATCGCCCGGCACTCTCTATGTTAAGTGAAGCTGAAGCCCGGGGCGATATTGTTCCAGGCGATACGCTGGTGGAAGCAACCTCGGGTAATACGGGTATTGCGTTGGCCATGGCCGCGGCTATCAAAGGTTACAAAATGACGCTAATCATGCCTGAAAACGCTTCTGAAGAGCGTAAGCAGGCGATGGCGGCTTACGGTGCCACACTGGTGTCAGCGAGCAAAGAAGGCGGGATGGAAGAGGCGCGAGATATTGCCGATGCGATGATTGCGAGAGGCGAAGGTAAACCGCTAAACCAATTTGCCAATCCAGATAACCCGCTTGCGCACTATCGCACAACGGGGCCTGAAGTGTGGCAGCAAACCGGCGGTGAAGTGACGCATTTTGTCAGTTCGATGGGAACAACGGGCACCATTATGGGAGTGTCTCGCTATCTTAAGGAGCAAAACCCAGCGATCCAAATTGTCGGTTTGCAACCGGCGGATGGTGCGAGCATACCGGGGATTCGTCGTTGGCCAAAAGAGTACCTGCCGTCGATTTTTGAATCACCGAGGGTCGATACGACCCTGGATATTGGGCAGCAAGAAGCAGAAGCCCATATGCGCCGCTTGGCTCGTGAAGAAGGTATTTTTGCAGGGGTGTCGTCAGGTGGCAGTTTGGCTGGCGCATTGCGTATCGCAGAACAAACTGAGAACGCAGTCATTGTCTTCATCGTTTGTGACCGAGGTGATCGCTACCTTTCCACAGGCTTATTTGCTCCGGAGTTATAGATGGCCATGTTGGGTAAGCGGCGGCCATCTCGCCCCGCCTCGGGACACTCAGGGCTAGTTCGCCAACCAAGCCGTAAAACTGAGTCACAAGATGCAACCTCGACAACGCTGGTGGTTGAGCGTTTAGCTCATGATGGCCGTGGTGTTGCGCATAATGTCGAGGGAAAAACAGTCTTTATTGACCAAGCGCTTCCCGGTGAGCATGTCGATATAGCGATACACGTCACGCGTAAGCGGTATGACGAAGCACATATAAAAAACCGGATCAGCTCTTCAGAGCAGCGGGTTGAGCCTCCCTGTGCTTACTTTGGCCAGTGTGGCGGCTGTGATTTACAGCACCTTAATCTTACTGCACAACGCCAGCATAAGCGCGATGTTGTCACTGAGCTAATGGCCCGTCAGGGCCTAACGCTAGGCCCTATTGCTGCATTAGATGGTAGCAGTGAGCACTATCGGCGTCGCGCGCGTCTGGGGGTTAGGGTAGACGGTCAGGGGAATGTACTGCTGGGGTTTCGAGCACCCAACAGCCACCGCTTAGTGGATATTGAGCAGTGCCATGTGCTGGTGCCCGCACTGAACAAATTAATTCGTCCATTACGGCAACTACTGGCAACACTCGCCTCGCCACGCCTCGTTGGTCATGTCGAATTACTGGCGACCGATGAGGCGACAGTCGTGCTAGTGCGTCAGTTAAAAGCCCATGATCAAGATAGGGCCCGCTGGCAGCAGTTCGCGGCGCAGCAGCAGGTCTTGCTCGGCACTTGGTTGGGGCGTGAAACGCCTGTATTGCACTGGAATGGTGCGCAGGGTGGAGCCACATCCGTTCTACAGGAAGTGCTTAATCTCGAGGAGCTCGGAATTCAAAGAGCTAACTCACCAACAAGTGAGCACTGTGTGGCGGGCGATAAAGCATCCTGCCGAGTGATGCTGGGGTTCTCACCAGGCGACTTTTTACAGGTAAATGCTGAGGTAAACCAAAAGATGGTAGCCCAGGTGTTAGCATGGCTAAAGCCAGCGCCAGGGCAACAGCTCATAGATCTCTTTGCTGGGATTGGTAATTTCAGTTTGCCGTTGGCCGCTGCCGGCGCCAAGGTGCTTGCTGTCGAAGGCAACCCTGCGATGGTCGAACGAATTACCGCTAACGCTAATGTTAACCTACTGGATGTGCATGCCCAGCAAGCAGACTTAAGCGACGCCAAAAAGGTGCAAACGCTATTGAGCGAGCATCAGCAAATTGATGCGATTGTGCTGGATCCGCCGCGCAGCGGTGCAGAAGCAGTTTGCCAAGTATTAGGTAGTTACAATGTACCTCGGGTGGCCTATATTTCTTGTGACCCGGCAACGCTTGCTCGCGATGCGGCACACCTTGTGCATGCAGGTTATCGCGTCAAGCAAGTAGCAGTGGCCGATATGTTTTTACACACTGCTCACCTGGAAACGCTGATGCTATTTGAATACCAGGGCTAGCCTGCCCACTGCATCAAGCCTCGGTGACGGAAAATGGCTAGCCGTCACCCTGAAAGGATGAATAATTGTCATGGTGAAAGTGCGTGAAGACCAGCCGCTTACCGAAAGCGGAAAGGTGGACATACAGCAGTGGTTAGCGCGCCTTCAAGAGGATGTGCGCCTACGCGACCCCGAACGACTATTGCAAGCATGCGAGCTTGCTGAACAGTTGGAACGAGAGGCGCCGCAAACCCACCGTGTGTGGCTCTCGCCAGGTTCAAGTTTTCGAATGGGGCTAGAGATGGCCGACATCCTGGCCGAACTCAAGCTTGATCAAGCAACCCTTGAGGCTGCCGTACTTTATCGCGCGGTTCGCGAAGGACTGCTGAGTATAGACGCCGTTACCAAACGGTTTGGCGCCGAAGTCGCTAAGCTGATTGATGGTGTTTTGCAAATGGCAGCCATTAGCTACCCACTAGCGCCCAACCATGGTATGAGCCAGCATAACCAGCAGGAAAACCTGCGCAAAATGCTGGTTAACATGGTCGGAGATGTACGCGTTGCACTGATTAAAATTGCTGAACGCACCTGCGCCTTGCGCCAAGTAAAAGATGCCCCCCGTGAAAAGTGCTTACAAGTCGCGCGTGAAGTGGCTGATATTTATGCGCCGCTGGCTCACCGACTTGGGATAGGTCAAATCAAGTGGGAGCTTGAAGACTTATCGTTTCGCTATCTGCATGAAGATGAGTACAAAGCGATTGCTAAGCTGCTGGCGGAGAAGCGCTTAGACCGGGATCGCTATATTCATGACGTGGTGGAAACCATCAAAAGCTTGATGGAAGCCCAGCACATTCACCACTACGACGTCGACGGTCGAGCCAAGCACATCTACTCAATCTGGCGCAAAATGAAGCGTAAGCGGATTGATTTTTCCCAGGTACACGACGTGCGCGCAGTGCGCATCTTGGTCCCTGATGTAGCTGACTGCTATACCGTATTAGGAATTGTTCACTCTCGTTGGCACCACGTGCCCAACGAGTTTGATGACTATATTGCCAACCCGAAGAAGAACGGCTACCAATCGTTGCATACCGCGGTCATGGGGCCAGAAAACAAAGTGCTGGAAATCCAGATTCGCACCTTTGCTATGCACGACGAAGCAGAATTAGGTGTATGTGCACACTGGCGCTATAAAGGGCATGATACCAACGCCAAAAGCCGTAGTTATGAAGAAAAAATTGCCTGGTTGCGTCAAGTACTTGAGTGGCAGGATGAAGTGGGTGGTTTTGGCGATCTGCGCGAAGGTCTTTCCAGCGACGTTGCGCCAGACCGCATCTATGTTTTCACCCCCGATGGCCATGTCATCGACCTGCCGCGTATTGCCACACCCATCGATTTCGCTTATCGCGTGCATACCGAAATTGGTCACCGCTGCCGTGGTGCCAAGATTAATGGTCGGATAGTACCGCTTACCTATAAGTTAAAAACCGGCCAGCAAGTCGAGATTTTAACGGCCACCAAAGGCGGCCCCAGCCGCGACTGGTTAAACCCCAGTTTGGGCTATGTGCGCACTTCACGCGCGCGGGCGAAGATTCAGGCGTGGTTTAAGTACCAAGCACGAGACCAGAACCTAGACGAAGGGCGGGCGTTGTTCGAGCGAGAGATGCGCCGCTTAGATGTTGAAGGGCTTGACCTTGCTAAGCTGGCTGCTGCTGTTAACTACCAAAACGCCGATGATATGTATGCAGCGCTCGGCGCGGGCGACCTGCGTATCGGGCAAGTGCTTCATCAGGCGCAACAGTTATTTGGTGAAACGGACGACCAAGAGCAGTTAGATCGGTTGCTGGCGAAGCCACGCCGTCAGCCAAGCAAAGCGACTCAAAGCGACATCACCGTGCTGGGGGTTGGCAACTTAAAAACCAGCATGGCGAATTGCTGTCGGCCAGTGCCTGGCGAACCAATTGTTGGCTTTATTACCCAAGGTCGCGGGGTCACCGTCCATCGCCAAGATTGCAGCAATATCCTGCAATTGCGCATGGAAGAGCCCCAGCGCATTATCGAAGTAGAGTGGGGCGAACGTGCTCTCACGCGTTATCCCGTCACTATTGAAATTCAAGCCTGGGATCGCTCCGGCTTACTGCGCGATGTGACCGGCCTACTGGGCAACGAGAAGGTCAATGTGTTAGCAGTGAATACACTGACAGACACCGATGAGGGGATTGCGCGACTGCGCATCACGCTGGAAGTTGATGGTCTTGAATCACTAGGCCGTTTGTTTTCCCGTATCCAGCAATTGCCCAACGTGACGGAAGTGCGTCGTCTGCGCAATGCTGACCCAGAGAAAAACGTCCGTAAAGGAGGTGCCTGATGCGGTATAGCGTAGAGGATCTGCTGACATTGATGTCGGTACTTCGCAACGCGGAACAGGGCTGTCCTTGGGATATTAAGCAAGATTGGGACAGCATTGTGCCCCATACATTGGAAGAAGCTTACGAAGTGGCTGATGCTATTGAACGGCGCGCTTTTGATGAATTGCCCGGCGAGTTGGGTGATCTGCTATTCCAAGTGGTCTATTACGCCCAGTTTGGCGCTGAAGAGCAGCGCTTCGACTTTCACGATATCGTTGATACATTGACTGCAAAGATGTTGCGCCGTCATCCGCATGTATTTCCTGATGGCACGCTAGCGTCACGGCGTCCACCTGGGATGAGTGCCGAGGACGTACAAACCCAGCACGTTAATTCGCGCTGGGAAGCGCTTAAGGCCGATGAGCGTGCTGAGCGTTCGCAGCAAAGCACTCCCTCTGTGCTTGACGATGTGCCACGTACGCTGCCAGCGCTCAGTCGTGCCGCGAAACTCTCGAAACGTGCCGCCAGGGTCGGGTTCGATTGGCCGGATGCCAGCGGTGTGCTGGACAAAATCCGTGAAGAACTCGCTGAAGTTGAAGAAGCCCTTGCCGAGGGTAATCGCCAGCACGCTCAAGAAGAAGTCGGTGACTTACTGTTTGCAGTGACTAATTTAGCTCGCACACTGGGTGCCGACCCCGAACAGTGCTTGCGTACCACGAATAGCAAATTTGAGCGGCGCTTTCGCTACGTAGAGCGCCAGCTTGCCGCTGATGCGCGTCCGTTAACCGACGCCTCGCTGGATGAAATGGAAAGCCACTGGCAAGCCGCTAAAGCACAAGAAAAAACGCTTACCCCTTAAAAACTGATTTTTAATAACTGACTTTTAACAACTAATGCGACCCCGTAAGGAGGCCATGCCAATGAGTCACGACCTACACGAATCGCTACGAGATAACGTACGTATTCTCGGTGATAGCCTGGGCCGTACGATTGCCGATGATTTAGGCCAGTCGTTTGTTGATAAAATTGAAACAATTCGTGCCCATGCCAAGCGGGGACGCCAGGGCGATTCACTGCAGCAACGTGAGCTTATTGAGTATCTACGCCAGTTGCCCGAACGCGATCTGTTACCCGTGACGCGCGCGTTTAATCAGTTTTTGAACCTTGCCAATATTGCGGAGCAGCACTATCGGGCACGCTTTCGCCGCGTGGAAGACTACAAGCCAGGCACCCAGCCAGTGCTGGGTGAGCTGCTAAGCCGTGCACAGCAGGCGGGTAATTCGCCCCGTAAGTTAGTCGAAACCCTGGCCAGTATGCGTGTTGAACTAGTGCTGACTGCCCACCCCACAGAAGTTATTCGCCGCACGCTGATTCAGAAATATGATGCGATCGACGAGTGCCTAACCGCGATTGAAAGCTCTGAAGACTACCCCGAGCGCGGAGCCCGTGCCCAGGGGCGCCTGGAAGAGTTAATCAGTCAGGCGTGGCATACCGATGAAATTCGTCACGAGCGGCCAACCCCTGTTGATGAGGCCAAATGGGGTTTCGCGGTTATCGAAAACTCCTTATGGCAGGCGGTTCCAGACTTCCATCGCGATTTGGATAATTTACTCCTCGATACTGCCGGGGAACGCTTGCCGTTGGATGCCGCGCCCATTCGCTATGCTTCCTGGATGGGCGGTGACCGAGATGGCAATCCCAATGTCACCGCGCGGGTGACGCGAGAGGTGCTGTTATTGGGCCGCTGGATGGCCGCCGATCTCTATTTGCGCGATCTTGAGCAGCTGAAAACCGAGCTTTCAATGTGGAAAGCTAACAGCGCCCTGAAGGCAGAAGTGGGAGAGGTTGCTGAGCCTTACCGCGAGCTGCTCAAGCGTCTGCTGAATAAAATGGAAGCCACACGTGACTGGGCCAAAGCAGAGTTGGATGGCCGTAACTATGATGGCGGGCCAATTATTGAAACCCGCGACCAGCTCTACGCGCCGCTGCTGGCATGCTACCGCTCGCTGTGCGATGTCGGGCTGGACACCATTGCGAACGGTGCGCTGCTTGATACCTTGCGCCGCGTGGCGGTGTTCGGCGTCACACTGACCAAGCTTGACCTACGCCAGGAGGCCAGTCGCCATGCCCAGGTAATGGAAGAACTCACCAGTGCACTGGGCTTGGGGCACTACCAGGACTGGAACGAAGCACAGCGCCAAGAGTTTCTGCTCGCAGAGCTTGAATCAAGTCGGCCACTGATCCCACGCCGTTGGGAGTGCTCGGCAGAATCCCGCGAAGTGCTCGATACCTTCAAAGTGATTGCTCAAGAGCATGCTGAAGCGTTGGGTACTTATATTATCTCCATGGCTGCCGAGCCTTCGGACGTATTAACCGTTGCGCTATTGATGAAAGAGGTGGGGGGCCAAGTCACGCTGCCTATCGCACCGCTGTTTGAAACCCTCAACGACCTTGATCATGCGGGCGATGTCATCGATCAATTGCTGGCGCTACCGGGTTACCGCGCTCTGGCGAAAGACCGCCAAGAGGTTATGATTGGCTATTCAGATTCGGCTAAAGATGCTGGCCAGCTTGCTGCTGCCTGGGCACAGTACCGTGCCCAAGAGTCGTTAGTCGATGTATGTGACAAGCATGGCGTAGATTTGACGCTGTTCCATGGCCGGGGTGGCACTGTTGGTCGTGGCGGCGGCCCTGCGCATGCGGCAATTCTCTCCCAGCCGCCGGGTTCGGTGAATGGCAGCCTACGGGTGACCGAGCAAGGTGAGATGATTCGCTTTAAGTTTGGTCAGCCAGATATCGCGCTGCGCTCTATGGAAATTTACGCTTGCGCGGTGATGGAAGCGACGCTATTGCCACCGCCCGCACCTGAGCCTCAGTGGCGCGAAGAGATGGACCAGTTGGCGAAAGTGGCCCATGCCGCTTATGTTGGCGTAGTGCGTGAAGACCCCGATTTTGTTCCGTACTTCCGTGCTGTCACGCCGGAAGGGGCGCTGGGCAGGCTGCCGCTCGGTTCGCGACCAACCAAGCGTCGCCAGGATGGTGGCGTGGAAACCTTACGAGCGATTCCGTGGATTTTTGCCTGGACGCAGATCCGCTTGATGCTACCCGCTTGGTTGGGCAGTGGTGAGGCGTTCTCGCGACGCCTAGAGCAGCCGGGTGGTCGTGAAGTGCTGCAAGAAATGCGCAGCCAGTGGCCGTTCTTTGGCACCTATCTCGATATGTTGGAGATGCTGCTGGCCAAAGCGGACGTAGCGATTGCCGCTTACTATGAGCATCGCTTAGTCGATGAGCCTTCGTTGAAAGCGCTGGGCAAGAAGCTACGTGAGCGTTTTGAACGGCTTGAAAACGTCGTGCTGGATATTCTTCAGCAAGAAAAGCTGCTTGAAAACACCCCGCTTATTCGCCAAGCAATTGATGTGCGTAATCCTTATATCGACCCGCTGCATGGCTTGCAAGCAGAGCTTCTGCAGCGTAATCGGGACGCCGATGGTGCCATTAGCGCAGACCTCTCACGAGCGCTTATGGTGACCATGGCAGGTATTGCAGCAGGGTTACGCAATACAGGCTAACAAAGAGTGCGCCGCCACTGCATGTGGCGGCGTCGTCACCACCTTACTAGGAATTGGGGGCGCGATGATACAGGATGCTCAGTCAGTACTGTCGTTTTGGTTCAATGAATTGACGCCAGTGCAGTGGTTTAAAAAAGACACATCGATGGATCAGCAGATTACCCAGCGGTTTGGCTCATTGCTGACCAAAGCGGCCGCCTGCGAGTGTTATGAGTGGCGCAGTACCGCCCAGGGTAGGTTGGCTGAAATTATTGTGTTGGACCAGTTTTCTCGCAATATCTACCGTGACCACCCGCAAGCCTTCGCCAGTGACGCGTTAGCCCTAGCGCTTGCACAGGAAGCGGTTGCTTTAGCGGTGGATAACGAACTGGCTCCCGTCGAGCGTAGTTTTTTATACATGCCGTATATGCACAGTGAGTCTGCCGCTATTCATAAGGTGGCAATGCAGCTGTTTGATCAGCCTGGGTTAGAGAACAATCTAGATTTCGAGATTCGCCATAAAGCGATCATTGACCGCTTTGGTCGTTATCCCCACCGCAACGACGTATTGGGCCGGATATCTACGCCAGCCGAAATTGAGTTTCTTAAACAACCTGGGTCCGGCTTCTAGTTAGGTTTTTAACGTTAGCGTTTGAATTTGCTTAATCACTTCACCACACTTTTGCCTATGGCGCTTTATGTCGTTACGAAAATCTACCCGCATCAATAAATACATCAGCGAAAGCGGTTTGTGTTCTCGCCGAGAGGCTGACCGCTATGTTGAGCAAGGCAACGTTTGGATTAATGGGCGTCGGGCAACGACAGGCGACCAAGTGGTGCCGGGTGATCTGGTTAAGGTCAACGGTCAAGAGATTGAGCCTCAGGAAGAAGAGGATTTAGTGCTGATTGCGCTGAATAAGCCGGTGGGAATAGTCAGTACCACTGAGTCTAGCGAAAAAGACAATATTGTTGAATTCGTGAAACACGGCACGCGCATCTTCCCCATCGGGCGCCTGGATAAAGACTCCCAGGGCCTGATCTTTCTAACCAATAATGGCGATTTGGTTAATAAGATCCTGCGCGCTAATAATAATCATGAAAAAGAGTATGTGGTGACGGTCAACAAGCCGATTACCGATGAATTTGTTGTCGGCATGCAAAAGGGGGTGCCGATCCTTGGGCAGGTGACTAAAAAGTGTAAGGTGACCAAAGCGTCGACGTTTGTGTTCACTATTACGCTAGTGCAAGGATTGAACCGCCAGATTCGCCGTATGTGCGAGTACTTTGGCTACGAGGTCACCCAGCTTGTTCGCACCCGGATAATGAATGTTTCCCTGCAAGGGTTGGCTCTGGGTGATTGGCGGGATCTAACCCCTAAAGAGATTGATACGATTGTTGCGCTGACAGAAAGCTCTGAGGCAGTGCCTGAAAAGCGCCAGACGGCACGGCCTGATTACAATTCGGGGTCAGGTTCTAACAAACCGAAAAAAACAGCCACCAAGGGGAGGCAGAAACAGGGGCACCAGAAGCCGGCTAGGCCGGGTGCTAAAACGGTTGGCAGCAAACCGCCACCTAAGGGTAAAAAAGCTGCCAGCGGAAAAGCGCGTACCGGCCCAAAAGCCAGTGCTTCGGGTAAACCGCAGTCCAGGGGCAAAACCGCTGGCGCGGGTAAGCCTAGCGTAAAAGGCAAAGCTGGGGCTAAGCCAGTTGGTAAAGGTCGTATTAGTCGCCCGAAAGGAAAGCGTTAGCGAGTAAGGCGGGCAGCCCTGGGTGCCCGCCTTTAGCGCCTAACCTATTGCATACCTACAAAGCTGATGGATCAGGCAAATAAGAAGTTAGCAATTAGTTCTTTGCCACCTTCTGTGGCAAACGATTCGGGGTGAAACTGAATGCCGTGAATGGGGTAATCACGGTGCTTTACGCCCATCAATTCAAACTCACCCACTGTTTGCCAGTGGCTGCGTTGCTCAAACTTGTCAGCACCTAGCGCGCCCACTGTTGCGGTCACTTCCAGGCAGTCAGGTAGGGTGCACGCGTCGGCAATCAATGAGTGATAGCGCATCACCTCAAGCTGGTCGGGGACGCCATTAAATACCGAACGATTGTTGTGGTTGATCGGGCTGATCTTGCCGTGCATCGGTAAAGGCGCTTTTACCACCTTGCCGCCAAAAACGTGCACAATGCCCTGCATGCCGAGGCACACGCCCAACAGTGGTATGGTTTTGCCGAGTTTCTCGATAACGTCGGCACAGACACCAAAGTAACGCGGATCATCCGGCGAGCCTGGACCAGGAGAGATAATAATGCGATCAGGCGCCATGGCTTCTATCGCTTTTAAGTCGATTTGATTGTTGCGCTTAACAATAATCTCGAAATGAGGCAACTCGCCGCGATTCTTCTGCGTGGTTAAAATCTCACCAATAAACTGATACAGGTTATAGGTGAAGGAGTCGTAGTTATCGATAATTAGCACCTTCATGCTTGGCTCTCCATGTCCATATCCGCGCTCATAAAAGGAGCAAGGGCTTTGCGGGTGCCTGCAAATTTGCGGCGTATTTCCTCGTATTCATCTTCGGCGTTGCTATCAAATACGTTACCGCCACAGGTTTGCACGTAAGCGCTTTCACCGTTTACAAAGACCGTACGAATCGGAATCGCGAAGGTGCAGTCGCCGTTAAATGAGAACTGGCCAACCGCGCCGCCGTAAGGACCGCGACCGTCAATTTCTAAGTCATCGATAATTTTCATTGCTTCGATTTTTGGCGCGCCCGTCAGCGTACCCGCAGGGAAGTTGCTGGCAAGGGATGTAAACATGTCTTCGCCTTCGGCAATAATGCCAACAATTTCACTGGAGATATGTTGCACGTGGCTAAAGCGCTTGATGTCCATCAGGCTACGTACTTTCACCGTGCCAAATTGCGCCACTCTGCCAATATCGTTGCGGTGTAGGTCCACAATCATATTGTGCTCGGCAATCTCTTTGGGATCGTTGAGTAGCGCACGAGCTAACTGTGTGTCTTCTTGCGGGGTTTTGCCACGTGTAGTGGTGCCTGCCAGTGGGAAGGTCTCCATCTCGCCCTGGCGGAGCCTGAACAGCAGCTCGGGGCTTGCACCAATCAGCTTCTGCTCGCCAAATTTCACGTAGTACATCTGTGGCGACGGGTTAATGGTGCGCAACTGATCGTAGAGCGCTAGCGTATCGCCTTTAATGCTAAAGCGCTTTTTAAAGCCGACTTCGCACTGGAAAACCTTACCGTCGATGATGTCCTGCTTCACCTTGGCCACCGCTTCGGCGTGTTCTTCGCGGCTCATGGTGTCGCCCAGCGCAGTGATATGCAATGCGCCTGGAGGGATATCTTCAGCGTCGATCAAGGTTTGCAGAAACGCGTACCGACTGTTGTCGTAATAAAAATAGGTCACTTCCCCGGTCATTTTGTCGAGGATCAAACCGTCTTTATAAAGGCCAAATCGAAACGTGTCGAAATCGTCGCTAGCTTTCAACGTTAACGAAGGCTCAAAGTATTGCATGGCGTCATAGCCAAGATAACCGCTTAGCCCACCTGCATACTTACGAGAAATAATATTCTGCGGAATCAAGCTGCGTAGCAACTCATAAGGGTTATCGCTTGGGTAGTGGTTTGCATTACCGTCACGATCTTCAATAGTTAGTGTGCTGCCATTGGCATAAAGCGTGTACTCAGGATCAAAGCCAATAATCGAGTGGCGCGCCATATGGCTATCTTCGCCTAGTGATTCCAGCATGTAGCAGGTATCAAATTGGCGTTCAATTTTTTGAAACAGAGCAAAAAAGTCACAGTCCGCCGCCAAGGTGACGTAGTGAGGTTTGCGCGACAGCGTAAAAGGTTGCGGGCCTGATGAAGCAGGCGTAGTCGTCGTCATGATTAATCGGTCCGTGAAGTGGGTGACGGTAGTGATGAAGATAATGTTGAAGAGGGTAACGTGGTTAAAGCGCGTGAACCGCGGGATACCGTGGCAATACCAACGCCCAGGATTTCAGCAATTTTGCGGTGGGGAACTCCTTCACGTAAAAGCTTAAAAATCTGTAGGCGCTTGCTGATTTCTTGGTACTCTGCGGGCGTTAACAAGCTGGCTAGTGCCTCGTTCATTGCCTCTGGCGAGTCAATGGCAAGTAAATAGCGTACTAAATCAGCCTGATGGTCATCATCAAATGACATAGAGTAGGTTCACCGTATAGCCACAAAAAATAAATGAATAAGATACTGTACTAGCGTACTAGTACAGTATCTTATTGTTCAGCGAAGTCAAGCCGTTCGCGCCAATTTGAGGAAACCCAATGACTGGCTACTTTATTCAAGCGTTTATCTACCTTATTGCAGCGGTAATCGCTGTTCCGCTGGCCAAGCGGTTTGGCCTTGGTTCGGTGCTTGGCTATTTGGTTGCAGGGGTAGTAATTGGCCCTGTGTTGGGGCTGGTAGGACAGGAGACCACAACAATTCAGCATTTTGCTGAGTTCGGTGTGGTGATGATGCTGTTTTTAGTCGGTATGGAGCTCGACCCAAAAGGGTTGTGGGCTATGCGGGTGAGCTTGATAGGGATGGGTGGTTTACAGGTGGTGATAACAGCCGCTGCAGGTACCGCTATTGCCTGGTGGCTGGGACTTGCGTGGCAAACATCCTTAGCCATCGGTTTGATTTTTGCGCTTTCCTCAACGGCGATTGTGCTGCAAACCCTAAACGAAAAAGGCCCACGAAAACTGATGGCGGGCGTAGTGCGTTTTCAGTGCTGCTATTTCAAGACATCGCTGTGATTCTGATGTTGGCGTTGATTCCACTATTGGCGCTGCCCGAATTAGTGGGAGAAGGTGGTAGCTATGCTGAACATGGCAGCCTTAGCCTTGTCCAGGGTATGCCTGCATGGCTCCACGGACTGGTGGTGGTTGGGGCTATCGGGATTGTAATTATTGGTGGGCATTACCTTGGGCCAATACTGTTTCGCTACGTGATTTCCTCCGGCTTGAGAGAAGTGTTTACGGCTGCCGCTTTAATGCTGGTTATTGGCATTGCTGCGCTGATGGGGATTGTCAATTTGTCTCCAGCACTTGGTGCGTTTTTAGCCGGTATCGTACTCGCCAACAGCGAATTCAAACACGAAATTGAGGCCAACATCGAGCCGTTCAAAGGGCTTTTACTCGGTCTGTTTTTTATCACGGTTGGGGCTGGGATAAATTTTCAGGTATTCGCCGAGCAGTGGTCAACGGTAATAGCGCTCGTACTCGCCGTTATCCTTGTAAAAGGCATCGTTTTGTTTGGTTTGGCATTGCTGTTTCGTGTTCGAAGCAGTAATGGCTGGCTGTTTACGTTAAGCCTTGCGCAGGCAGGGGAATTTGGGTTTGTGCTGTTAACTTACAGCGTGCAGAGCAACGTTATTCCTGTTGATGTGTCGCAATTACTTTCGCTGGTTGTCGCGTTTTCTATGTTTGCGACGCCGCTGTTGTTTATTGCCTACGACCGCTTAGTACTGCCGCGCTACCAAACAGCTAAAAACGCTACGCGCGATGCCGATAAGATCGAAGAGCAAGCGCCGGTGATCATCGCCGGTGTCGGTCGTTTTGGGCAGGTTGTATGTCGCTTGTTGCGCGCTAATAACATTCCCATCGTGGCCTTAGACCTCGAAATTGAGCAAATTGAGCTCCTCCGTCATATTCGGATTAAAAGCTACTTTGGCGATGCCAGTCGTTCAGACCTTTTAGAAACTGCGGGCATTGCCAATGCGCGAGTGATGGTGGTAGCGATTGATGATCGTGATCGCGCTGTTGATATGGTGAAGCACGTTAAGCATTACTATCCCAACGTTTGGGTATTGGCGCGTGCCTTTGACCGTGGCCATGGGTATCAGCTTCGCGAAGCAGGGGCTGACGATGTAACCAGAGAGGTTTATCACTCTGCGCTAGAACTGGGCGGCCATACGTTAACGGCTATGGGGGTACACCCTATGCGTGCCAAGCAGATGATCGACTCGTTTGAGCAACACGAAAATGCCCATGAAGATGAGCTGTTCGAAGCCTGGAAAGAGATTGAGGAGGGTATTAGCTTTAGCCCGCGTTACGGCGAACTGTTTATGAAACTGGAAGAGGCGCTGAGTAAGTCAATGCGGCACGGCTGGGATGAGCCAAATCAAGCTGAAGAACCCGTATGGACGCCGCCTGAACAGGCATCCGAAGAAAACCGCTAAAATGGCAGGTGCAGGGAAGCGCTCAACATATTGAGGTGGCTGAGGGTGGGAGCATCGATGTGTTCGTACTCTACGCGGCTTACCAAACGATTGATGGTCATGGTGGCACCAAAGCCTTGCAGGAAGGCGGTGCCGCCGTCGTCGGCTAGTGGTTGATCGGTTTCGCCACGCCACTCCGTGAGGCCAGACTTAGCGTAAACGCTGAAGGCGCCCATTCGCACGCCTGCGACGATCGCTCCGCCTAAGCTGAGAGTATCCATGATGAGGGGGGTAGCACTGGAGGTGATGGGAACTTCTTCACTTTCACGGTAGGCAATTTCAGCACCAATATCCAACTGTGGTAATTGCCATGGGCTAAAACCTGCCGAAAAGCGGAAACCTGTTGTGTAGCTATCGAGGCTGCTTAAGTCACTGCCTTCTAAAACGACACCGTTGCGCAGGGCCATAAACTCGCTGTTGGGAGCTGCATAGGCGAGGTCAGTATCTCCGCGAGTTATAGTCAAATCTGGTGGATGGCAGTCAGGCGGCAGTCCTGTCTGATTGATCGTTTACCTGCTCCCCATCCTGAAACCGGACGTTGTTCACGACCAGCTCCAGCTTGCTGAACCCCTTGATGC